>Ga0105046_10000432_pt1 | contig 57729 bp, 48 predicted proteins | sample MAT03_FD_78385 | JGI IMG/M metagenome (GOLD analysis project Ga0105046, IMG submission 78385) | Freshwater microbial communities from Lake Fryxell liftoff mats and glacier meltwater in Antarctica - MAT-03 (megahit assembly) | ecosystem: Environmental > Aquatic > Freshwater > Ice > Liftoff...
AGAACTCTTCCTTGAACGCATGGGTTTCTTCCTCCATGAATGACCCTTTTCACACAAGTCATCATGGCGGAAGGCCCTGCGTTCATTAATGCCAATCTTAGAAAATCGGAACTACTGAAATCTGAGATTGAGGAACAACGTCGAGCGGCCGGAAGAAAATCTAGCTCTCCGGCAGGCGGGTTTCGCTCCGCTTTTCTTCGGCGGGCTTGTCTTTGCCGGCGGTATCGGCCTCGTCGGCCAGGCCGATCAGTTTATCAAATTCGGTAGTCCCCGTGGTGGTCTTGGCGTACTCCATGAAGTCGGCTTCCTGAGCCCGGGTGTCGGTGCCGGCCAGTTCGCGAGAGACGCGGGCCTTGGCCTTCTCCTGCTGGCGCAGATCGCGCATTTCCTGCAGTTCCTTCGACGAAGTGTCGTTGGAGATCTGCGAGACCATGTCCGCGATCTTGGCTTCTTCCTTGGACGTAATCACGTCGGCCACCGTGGCCGCGGCTTCTTCGCGGATCTTGTCCACTTCGCGCAGCAACTGCTGCAACTGCACCTTGTGATTGGCCAGGTTGCCGGTCAGCGTCTTGCAGTCGGCTTCCAACTCGGCAATGCGGGCGTTCTTTTCGGCCAGCGTCGAAGTGAAGTCGTTGAAGGCCGCCAGGCACTTCATGTAATCTTCGTTCTTCTTGATCTCCTCCATACTCTTGCCTTGGCCCTTGAGCCGGTCGACCACGCTCTTGGCCTTGGCGGCGGCCCCCTCCTTGAGCTGCTCGAGCTTGTTGACCTCGCCCGTCAGGGTCTTGATGGTCGCGACCTTCTTCTCCTCCTGGGCGATCATCTGAGCCACGGCATCCTTGTATTGATGGATGCGGGCCGTCTTGTCTTCGATGATCTTTTCGTAGGTGGCTTGAATGACGTAGGGATTCGCGCTCAGGGCCTTGCGAGCCGAGTCGATGCGCCCCGTGATCAGATAGCCGAAGGCTCGTACGTACCGGCCAAGTGCTGAGAACACGTTGGGGTTTCCTCAAGTTGAAGGTGATGGACCATACCGACGACCTGCTGCCGTCGGTCAATTCTCGCGTTCTGCCTGTCCTGCCTGTCGAAGCTCCGCTTCCATACTCTGCATGCGATCCTCGACCCGCCGGGCCACATCCAGGTTCGAGTCCAGCTCCTGGCGAATCCGCCGCAGCGTTTCCGCCTCGTCGTTCACCACCGAAAGGGTCCGTACTCCGTCGATCGTCTTGGCCAGCTGTTGAATGCTGCGCCCGATCTCGGAGATGATCTCTTCGCGGGTCTGCATCATTTCTTGAATGGCCGACTTAGTGCGGAGCTTCTGAGCGGTTTCCCAGAGTTCCGCGGTTCGTTCCAGGAATATGATACAAGCCTTGAAGAGTTTCTCCACCGTCGTGGCGATTTCCACCGCGGATCGCTCGCTGACCTTGCCCGACCACTCCTGTTCGCGAAAACCGCGATACATGGTCCGCAGGTCGTTCAACTGCGCCTCGGGCCGCGGGTCGTCGTCCCCCCGCAACCGCTTGTCCAAAGCATCCAACTTGGCGTCCTGCTCCTCGAAGGCCTGGATGCGGAGGTCGACGAACGCCTTATTGAAGATCGCGTCCCCCTTCAGCAGCCACCGAGTGGCCAACGCCCCGCCCGAGATCATGAGCCCCATCACGCCCGCAAAGGCCAGCATCGGACCCTGCGAGAACAGATTCCCCCAGGCGGCCATCAGCGCGCTCATGCCGGCCACGGCTGGCAATACCGCCGACGGATGGGTCGCCAGGTCCCACAGGACTCGCTTGCGGTATATCTCCGGATCCATCGCTCGCTCCGCGGTCAGTAGGGCTTCTGACCCAGAACGAACGACACCGTTTGAGATTCTCCCCCGGCGCCGGCTGGCTCGCTGCGGACAGCCCGCACCCGCTCGTCGCCGATGCCCTTCGACTGGATGTACTCAGCGGTGGTCTTGGCGCGGGCCTCAGACAGCAGGCGATTGGCTTCGGGATCGCCATCTTTACGCGAGTGGCCGCGGACCAGCAGGTAATACTGCGGCCAGGTCTCCAGCGTCTTGCAGAGTTGATCGAGCACCTGACGGCTCTGATCGGTCAACTGCGACGTGCCGCGGGCGAAGACGATCGATTCGACCTCCAGCTTGCCGACTTCCTGCAGACGGCCCCATTCTTGTTCGGTGAGGGGGCTCAACGCGGCCGGAGCCTGGATCTTGTCGGGCGTATCCCCCGCGATCATCAGGCCGGGATGGTAGTTCTCTTCCTGCAGCTTCTTCAGCAGCTTGTCGTAGTACCATTTATTGGGCTGGCCGGCAGTCGGATCACGCGGGATCGCTCCGGTCTTGACCAGCACGCCCGTGATGTTGCGCAGCATCTCTTCCAGGTGTTGCACTCCCTGCGCATCGCTGCCGGAGACAATGCCCAGGTGGGCGTAGTTTTCCTGGGTGTTCTTCCACCAGATCCGGGCGGCCAGGTTCTTGGCCTGAGCTTCCGTCAGCGGTTCGCCCTGCTGCTTGGCATCGGCAGCAACCAGCGCGGCCATGCCGCCCGGTTGTTCGCGCAGAGCATGGGCCGCCCGCAGATAGGCCTCGACGAACTGCTTGACGCGTGCCTCCTCTTTTACGAGATACTCGCGGCGCACGACCAGCACATCGACGATGTAGCCGCGAAACTTGGAGCTGTCGATCAACACGGCGACGCTGGGGTCCTCTAAGGCCTTGGAGACGAACGGTTCCCACAGGGCGAACGCCTGCGGCGTCTTGGCATCGGCCGCCATGAGACGGCGATAGACATCCTCGGAACCGTTGGCATCGACCCAGGGGTTCTTGTCGAGCAGCGGCAGATTGAAATGGGCCATGACCACGCGAGCCAGCGTTTCGCTGGGCGAGCCGCGGGTAGCCACAATGCGGGCGTCGGCGCGGTTCAAGGCATCCAAGTTGGGTACGGCCGACTTCTTGGCCACCATGGCATCGGCGCCAGTCGTCTCGTCGATCACCATCACGATGGTGGCCGGCGACTCGCCCGACTGCGAACTGGCCGCGATCAGAGCGTCGATCGTGAAGACCGCCAGATCGACTTCGCCCTTTTGCAGGGCCTTCAGACGCTCGGGGTAGTTGGCCTTGTCGTCGCGCAGGTTCAGTCCGATGCCGAGTTTGGCCAGTTCTTCTTTGAACTCAGGCGAGCGGAAGACCGCGTAGCCCGAGAACGAATCGATGGCCATCGAGACCTGCGTTTGAAATCGCGGGTCCGAGCCGCTCTGCTCGATGACCACTTCTTTCTGGCGCGGGGCGAAGAAATACTTCCAGCCGACGACTCCGCCAGCGCAGATCATCAGCCAGATGATCGCCACCACCACGAATTTTCCGCGTCCTTCGTCGTTCACTTGCTTGTCCTTAGAATCGCTTCCGCGTCGCCGACCGTGCTAGAAACATAAGGGCCAGCACGAAGCCCAGGAAGATCATAACGTACTTTCCGAATCCGCCGCGAGGAGCCGGATCGCCTGCAACCGGTGGAAGGGGCTGCGGGACCGGGGCCTGTTCTTCGTGTGCGGCATGACGGATTGGGGCCGCTTCGCCAATCGGATGATTGCCCGAGGTGGTCAGGGCCTCGAGCGCGGCGCTGGCCAGCTCAGGATGAAACGCAGCCACCAGTTCAAACTCTTCCTGGCCGGCGGCGTCCTGCGGTCCTCGGCTGCTGACCTCGGAAAGGGCGCTGGTCACGGCCTTGACCAGCGACTCCGGATCGTTGGCCTTGCGATAGGAACGGACACGCGTGGCTAACGGATGATTCTGCTTCATGTCGACGCCGATCACGTCGACCAGGATCCCCCGGGCCAACACGTCCGGCAGATAGCGTTCAACCAGGATCGGATCCGAGGCGATGCCGTCGGTCACGACGAGCAGGCGAAAGGTGCCATAGCCGCGCTGCGCTTCGCGTTGTTTCAAAAGTCGATCGGCGCCGACCTTCAAGTATTGGCCGAGTGGAGTGGCGCCGCCGGGGCGAGGCAACTCGATCGCTTTGCTCAGTTCGGCTTTGTTGACGGATTGCAGATCGTACGTCCAGTCATTGCGCAGGTTGCTGGCACTAAAGACGACCAGGCCGACCTGCGTGTTGTCGGGAACACGGCCGATGACGGCTTGCAAAGCCTCCTTAGCGGCATCCATCCGCGTGACCGGCGAGTCGTGCATTCGTTCGTTCATCGAGCCCGAGGCATCCAGCACGATCACGACGTTGTCGCGAAAGAGTTCCGCCCCGGCATCGGTGGAGTTTTCCTGAGCGTGGGCGAATCCAGCGAGGACGATCGTCGCGAACATCGCGGCGAGAAGTTGGCAAAACGATACGTATCGAAATGGATTTGTCATTCGTTATCGCCTCGTTTGCCGGTTGTTTTTGCCAGTTCGTTCGCCAGCTCTTCTCGCCCCGAAGGGGCCAAACATATCAGCCCAGGGCAACGCCCTGGGTACTCGTGAACCGATACCTGCTTCGCCCTGAAAGGGCAACACACGGCACTCTCTCAATCCCAAACGTACCGTTCGTCGAAGGGGACTTCGTGACGCTTGAAGAACTCACGGAGTTCTTCCTGAAACGTCATGGTCCGATGATGCTCTTCCTGATTCTCGATATAGCTCGTCACGTTCGCGACGCTTGATTGGCTCACTGAAAACGCAGCGTAACCCGCTTGCCAATAGAACTCGCGAATCTTGGGTCCCTCTGTCTTCATCCATTTCGAACTGCCCTTTTTCACTTCCTCGACGATGTTCTTCAATGCGTGGTTCTTCGAGAGTGAAAACAACGCGTGGACATGATCTTCAGCGCCGCCAATGACGAGCGCGGGACTATCCAATGCCTGGAAGATTCCCGCCTGGTAGGCGAAGAGGTCAGCCTGACATGCCGGCTCGATCCATCGTTTTCGACCTTTCGTACTGTAGATCAGGTGAACGAGATTCTTCACCAGGGATTGTGACATTCCTGCACCTCAGTTTGTCACGCCCTTTCAGGGCTACTTCACTTGCGGTCCTACGCAACCCAGGGCGTTGCCCTGGGCTGATATGTTGGGCCCCTTCGGGGCAGATGACGATTCGCATCGCCACCTTCGCGATTGTGGGAACATCCCTCGTTTTCGCTCCCACCGTTTTTGACCTTAGAAATCGAAATCGGCCGGCTTCAACGCCTCGGCGGGGACTTTCAAAATGCGGAACTCAACCCGCATGTTTTCCTTGGCCTGCTCGATCGTCGTCGGCCGGGCGACCAGCGGCTCGCGGACACCGACCCCCAGGGGACGCAACTGGCTCTCGTCCAGCTTCAGCTCCTTGGTCGCCGCGTACTTGATGATCGCATCGCGCACGGCCTTCGAGCGCGAGAACGACAGGTTGAGCGCCGCCTGCATCGTTTCTCGCGGATTCGGATCGGTGCCGTCAAACGAGCCGTTTTCGAGCAACTTGATGATCGACTCCGTCTTGGCCAAGTCCAGCGGCTTCTGCTCGAAGAAGTACTTATAGTTTCCTTGGCTGCCGCTGCGCTGGATGATCCCCTTGGCCATGCCGGCCTTGACCAGATCCGAGAGGGTCTTGGTCGGGTCGGAGTGCCCGCGAATCGAAAGCACGGTGTTGCCATAGGTCGAGATCGCCTCGACCGCCTTCTGGAAATCGGCCCCGTAGACGTCGGCCGAGAAGGTGTCCTGGTTGGGCTCGAAGTTGATCGTGAAGGTCAGAATGGTCCGATCGTTCACGTTCTTGGTGTCGAAATCACCAGGGGTGGCCACCTCGGGGTTGATGCGGGGCTGACGCACGCCGGGCGTCGCGGTCAGCTTGCCGGTCGCAGCCAGTTTGTCGTAGTCGAAGTTGGCATTGAAGAACCCGGTGCGAACCTTGGCGTAGCCCTGCTCCACGGCCAGGTTCAGGGCCTGTTCCTGCTTCTTGTCGAAGCCGTTTAGATTCCCCTTCTCGGTAAAGAAGCTCACGTTGCCGGGCAGACCGACGAAGACGCAGTCGGCGATCAGGCCCGCCGCTTCCACTTCGAGCGTGGGAATGACTTCAGGTCCGTAGATTTTCTGCGTCATCTGCAGAATCGACTTGTACTTGGCCGACGAGCCCTTCGATTCGTACTCTTTCTTCAGCGGTACGATCTCTTCGCAGCTCTTCAGATAGCCCGCGGCGAACCGCTCGATCGTGTTTTTGTGCGCGTCGTAGTAGTCCTTGCGGCAGGCGTAGACGTCGGCGATCGAGCGGCTCAGATAGGCCGTGCTGTCGAGTACGTGAGCCCCCTTCACCGTCCCCTCGGCGCCCGAACCCTTGCCTTCCAGGCCGCTGGTCAAGCCGATCATGTCGGGCGAGATGACCATGCAGGCGTCGATGGTGTTGTCCTTGCGAAACAATTCGGCCGCTCCCTTGGGCCCCGTCAATTCATCCGCCCAGACAACCGTGACATCTTTCCAGCCCAAGCCGGCCAGACGCAGAATGTCGTCGAGCATGCCGACGTGGGGGCCGTTCTTCTGCAGGGCGATCTTCTTGCCCTTCAGGTCGTTGGTCTTCTTCAGGGCCTCGCGAGAGACCATGTGATCTCCGGCGGACCAGGTGAGCTGCAGGAACACGACGGGCTTGGTGCGCGGGTCATCGCCGAGCACTTCCGAAGCCAGACCGATCATGCTGAAGGTGCCGCGCAGCAGCGGGGTCTCGCCCGCGACGTAGCGCCGCACCTGGCCGATGAAATCATCGCCCGGCACAAGCTTGATGTTCAGCCCTTGCTGCTGAAAGATCGAACCGGGCTGCGTGGTCAGCCCTCCGTTGGCGTGGAACGTGGCGACATCGCCGCCCCAGGTGATGTAAGGGACTTCAAGAACGTTGCCCCCCTTCACCGTGCCGACGCGGATGTTGCCGACCAGGTCCTTCAGGCGTTCCTGGGCCGAAGCCGACGGAGCGCCGAACGCAAAGACAACCGCGAACGCGGCAAGGGCCAATACGAGTTGCAAACGAAGTCTGGGCTGACTCACGAATCACCCCTTCCTGTCATGGGCGTTGGGTCAAAGGGCACGGCCGATCCAGCAAGGAACGCGCGCGGGTCGATCTTCGACCGTTGAGCTGGGTTCCAGGTTTTCAATCGCTGGCAAGTTGAAAACCCCGTCACACGATTAACAGCTCAGGCACTGAAAATCAATTGGCAACGGGAGTTAGAGGCGGGAATCGAATGAGGCAATAGCCCCGGTTCTTGTGGAGATGAGAACGCGGCGGCGCGGAGTTCGGATCACGGAAATCGAGCGCCCGCGGCGCGAGTGCGGCAACACAATCCGCTAGCCAGGCGGTTGTGGGACGGGCCGGTCTCGATGTCCTTCCACCAATGAGGCCAAGCGCTCCACGAGGTTCGCCAGATCGGCGGGGACTTCCGGGGCTCCCGCCATCTCGGATTGAAGCGTGTGAACCCGCACCGCCACGGTCTCAGGGCCAGGCTCCGTGGGAGCGGTTTCGGGAAGCCAGAGCTGCGCCGCGGCAATCTGTATGACCACTGCCAACGGCGGCCCGAGCAGTACCCACCCCATGCCATACAGTTCGGCCATGGCAATCGAAACGACGGCGATCAACAGGGAGTTGTAGCTTCCCCGCTGAAAAATGCGGCGCTCGATGAACCACTCCAGAAACAGCAGCACGCCCATGGTAAACAGAACGGGGGTGATCATCTGCCAGGTGAGCCACTGGGTGGCATCCGGCGCACGCCCCGCGGCCGCCATCACGCCGACGACGACCATGGTGATCAAGGTGCCGAACCAAGGCACGGACCAGGCCACGGCGCCCAGCAGTGCGGCCAGCGTCGGATAAGGGTGCCCGAGATAGCGCAGGCCGGCCCAGAGCAGCAGGCCGGCCAGAACGCCTTGGATGACTTCGCTGCGAACGTAAGCGCCCACTTCGCGTTCGATCGCTCGCCAAGTGGCTCGGGCGCCTGGACGCTTCTTGGTCGACAGCAGCGAAAGCCAGACCCGCTCGAAACGGGCGCGGTCGAACAGCCAATAAAACGCGATCACCAGAATCAGGGCCAAATAGGTGCCGGCCAGCATGACGCCCGAAGTGGCCACCCAAGCGGCCGAAAGGAGCGTGAGGGGGGCCGCGACTTCCGGCGTTTCCTCGACTTCGCCTGGCTCAGCACGCGTTCCTTCCACCAGTCGGATCAAAGGACTCTCTGGAGACTCCTCGACATGCCTTGCATAGTGATCGCGCGAATCGTTGGCCAGCGTCTCCAACTCATGCAAGGCACGCGGGGTGGCCAGCGCGATCAACCCGCCAAAGACCGCCAGGGTGAGCAGGAAGACACCCAAGACGGCGGGGGAATGCGGCACGCGGCGCTGGGTCAGAGCGTCGATCGGCCCCTGCAATCCGGCCGCCACGGCCACCGACATCAGCACCACCAGAATCGCCAGACGCAGCTCCCAGGCCAATGCCAGCCCGGCAAGGATTGCAGCCCCAAGCAACAGATGTTGGATCAAGCGGGTCATTGTCATCGGGCAAGCTCCGACACGGTCAGCGGGGGAGCTGCGACTTTGTCGCTGGCCTCGATCCGGCCTTCTAGCGCCGCGGCAATGGATTCGATCTCATCTTCCCAGCGATCCGTGTCGTCGCTCGCGGCGGCAGTCCGATTGCGAAGCTGTTTGCGAACATCCTGCACCAGCTCCTGCGCTCGCCGGCGAAGATAAGCGTTCCAATCGCGAGCGGGATTAGGGGCCGGTTCGGGGTCGAGCAGCAGCCGTTCCAGCGCCAACTGCACCAGGGCCGCCAGCGGAATGGCCAGAATCGCCCCCATCAAGCCACACAAGGCGCCAAAGACGACGATGGCCAGCATCGTGGCCACGGCGCTCAGGCCGACGGCCTTTTCCATGACGCGAGGGATCAGCACATTGGCTTCGACCAGGTGAATCACCAAGGCCGCGCCGCACATCGCCATCCCCAAACCGGGACTGACGGAAAAGGCGACCAGAATCGCCGGCGCCGCTCCCAGCGCGGGACCGAGAATGGGAATGGCCTCGAAAAAAGTGGCGGCGCAGGCCAGGGCGATCGCATAGGGCACACCCAACAGCCACGTGGAAACGAGGAACATCAGCCCCACGATCGCACACACGGCGGCTTGGCCGCGGACGTACTGGCCAAGCTTTTCTTGCATGGCCGCAATCAACTCACGGGCGGATTCTCGCCGTTCTGCCGCCAGAAACATCACGCTGGCGCGCGTCATGCGCTGTTCATTCATCGACCAATAGAAGGCCAACAGAAGAATGGCCATCATGTAGAAGATGCTGCGCGCGACCGCTCCGCCCAGGCCCAGCGCTGTCGCCATCGCGCCATGCGAGGCCCCATGCATCAGCGAACTAACGGCCTCTTGCGGCCAGATCTCAGGCAATCTTGCTGCCAGGGGCGGGATCGCGGGAATCTCCCACGAGATCACATCGCGTCGCAACGATGCGTAGTTGCCGGGTATTGCCTCGACCAACGCCTGCGATTGATCGACGATGATCGGCAAAGCAAAGGCCACGACCCCCATCAGCGCCATCACCAGCACGGCGTAAAGAATGCAGACGGCACTGGTGTGCGTGACCCCCAACCCGCGCAGGCGCGTGACGATCGGCTTGAAAGCAGTCGCCAGCACAATGCCCGCGAACAGCAGCATGAAAACCGTGCGTGCCTGAAAGGCCAGGACTCCTGCCGCTACAATTCCACCCGCTGCGAGCGTCAACTGCGCCGTTTGTCCCAACGTCCAGGCGGCTGCCGACGAAGACGGAGCCGTTGACGCACGCGTGGTGGTTTCAGGCATGGGGCAACATTCCTTGGGAAACTAACTCGCAGCGGCTTCCAGAAAGATACGCAAACCGTAACCCGCGTCGGCGTCGTCGTCGTTGACGACCATGGGAACCCGGAAACGGGGCACGATCACGATTCCTTCCGCCGCGGCTTCATCGAACGCCTCGCACACGCGGTCGACGTCGGCATCGGATTCGGTGTGAACAGCCACCAGAATCTCGCCGGCTGCCAACCGGGCGGAGTAGCGATTCGACTCGTACTCGGGCATGCCCATCCGAATCAGCGCGGTCACCAGATGCCGCGGCAACGCCCGCAAGGCGTCGTGCAGCTCGGGGTAGGTTTCCGCCGAGGGCTGCCGGTGGTCACCCGTCGTGGGAAAGAAGATCGAGATCTCTTCGCAGGAGAAGCGGGCGTTCTTCAACTGGCGTACGATTTCGACGGCTTGACGGTCATTTCGGACCGTGCCGAATACTTCGCGACTTGTAATATCCTGAGACATGTCTCTCTCCTTTCGGGGCAGTGTGAGCTCCCCGAATCCTGAGGGAGGGGAGATGCCGATGTGGCATGGAAGCGATGTAATGCAACCTGCGTGCCGAGGCCTGGAAGTCGAAATCCGCCGATTTCCTCGACTTTTTCAGGAAGGAAATGCATCCTCAGTGACCCGGGTGGTCGCGCGACGACCAATTTTTCCCCCGTTTGGGCGATTCGTTGGAAAGCATTTGCGCGTCAGATTCCGTTTGTGACAGCGCGTAACTCTTGCGAAACTGGGCGCTTCGATCGGAGGATCGCCCCCCAGTTGGAGTCTTCCATGTTGCGGACCTCGCTGCCGATGTGCCTGGGCCTGAACCTTTTGCTGACATCGTCGCTTGCGGCGGCGCCGCCGACGGTCACGCACCTGTTTCCCGCAGGCTTAGAGCGCGGCAAGACGGCCGTGATCGCGGCCGCGGGCACGCTGGAACCTTGGCCCGTGGAGATCTGGGTCGATCGGCCAGGCGTGAAAGTGACTCCAGCTGGCGAGAAAGGAAAGCTGAATGTCGAAGCCGCGGCCGACGCGGAACCCGGCACCTATTGGGTCCGGTTGTTCAACGCCGAGGGGGCGGCCGCGTTGCGTCCGCTGATCGTGGGGACGCTTGCCGAACTGTCGGAGAAGGAGCCGAACGATCGCGCGACCGAGGCCACTCCTTTGACCGCAACGGCCATGACGGTGAATGGCCAGCTTGCTGCCAAGGGGGACGTGGACACGTTTGCGATTGAAGCTCGCAAAGGGCAGACGCTGGTCGCCGCGATGACAGCCCACAAGGGGCTTGGATCGCCGATGGATGCCTCGCTGCAGATCCTGTCGCCGCAGGGGTTCGTGCTGGCTCAGAACGACGACGACGCGGCGCTCGACCCTTTGCTCACGTATGTGGCGCCTGCCGACGGCAAGTATTTGGTCCGCACGTTCGCCTTTCCGTCCGCGCCCGACAGCTCGATTAACTATGCCGGCGATCCCAAATTTGTCTATCGGCTGACAATCACCACAGCAGGATTCATCGATCACGCCTTTCCCCTGGCGGTTTCGCGGGGGGCTGCGACGGAGCTACGGGCCAGTGGTTGGAACCTGAAAGACGACCTGCTGCTGAAGCCGACGCTGCCTGAGGCTCCGCCCCAGGGGCCGCTCTTCGGCCGCGAGGAAGTGGCGACCATTTGGCAGGCCGACTTGGCGGGCCTGGCCACGGCGAGGATCGTTCCGCAGCCTGGCCAAGTGGAGCAGGAACCCAACGACGCCGCGAAACCGCAGGCGGTCACGATCCCCGCGTATGTCTCGGGCCGCTTGAGTGAAGCCAAGGATGGGGATGCTTTCCGCTTCGAGGCGAAGAAGGGGAGCAAGTTCGAGATCCGCGCAGCCGCCCGGGCGATGGGCTCGCAGCTCGATGCGGTGCTTAAAGTCATCGCACCCGATGGCAAGCAGCTCGCTCAGGCCGATGACGTGAAGGAGAGCCGCGACCCCGTGCTGACATTCGCCGCGCCGGTTGACGGGGCGTACACGGTGGAGGTGGCCGATCTGCATCGCCGCGGGGGGCCCCGGTTCTTCTATCTGCTGTCGATTGAGCCGGCCACCCCCGACGTAGAGGTCAATGCAGTGGCCGAGTCTTACTCGGTCGCGGAAGGGAAGACTGTCGAAGTGGCGCTGACGATTGAACGGGATGCGGGCTACGCAGGCGAGTTGGAGATCTCAGCCGTTGGCCTGCCGGAAGGAGTGACCGCCGCGCCCGTGAAGTCACTGCCGAAAGACGCGACGGCAAAAGCCGTCAAGCTGATGCTGACATCCGAGAAGGGGACGTATCGCGGTCCGTTGTCGTTGGTGGCCAAGGGAGACGGCGGGCTGGTTCGCCGAGTGCGAACTCCACTGACCGGCCTGGGGACCTCGTCAGGAGCGCTGTGGCTGACGGTCACCGGGCCGCCGGCCGACAAGAAAGAAGAGACGAAGGTAGATAAGAAGGAGTAGGTCGCACGCGGTGAAAATGGCGAACTATTTCCGATGTTGTCCACAGATGACACAGAAGTACACAGATAAAATTTGTAGTCACCTCATTTATCTGAGTCGATCTGTGCCATCTGTAGACAATCTTTCGTCTCCATCGTCTCTCTTTCGTCTTCCGACTTCTGTCCGTCGTCTTTCATCTCAAATTTCAAATTTCAAATTTCAAATTCCGCGGCTCACCCCACCGCGCAAGAATGCCTTTTCCCGCCGCTCTGACCCCCGCTTTTTTTCCGGTCCCCCTGGAACCGCAAGTTCGTTTTGCTACAAGAATACGTGCATCCCCGTATCCTTCCAGCCGTCGGCTCGCTCTGCGGCCGCGCCTGCCCTAACCGCTCGCCTTTCCCCCAGGAGTCTGCCGACCATGCCTACCAACGGATCTCTCAATCGCAAACTGCGGATGGCCCTGGTCGGCGGCGGCCAAGGGGCGTTCATCGGACGCGTGCATGCCACCGCGGCCGTCCTCGATCTGCGGGCGGAACTGGTGGCCGGCGCCCTCTCGTCGGATCCGGCCAAGGCCAAGGCTTCGGCCCCCGACTACGACATCAAGCCCGAGCGGGCCTATGGCTCGGTCCCCGAAATGCTGGCCGCCGAGGCCAAGCTGCCGGCCGACAAGCGGATTGACTTTGTCACTGTCGCCACACCCAACCACACGCACTTTGAGATCGCCAAGGCGGCCGCCGAGGCGGGCTTCAACGTGATGTGCGACAAGCCGATGACCTTTGACCTGAAGCAGGCCGAGGAGCTGGCCAAGGTCGTCGAGAAGTCGGGCGTGGTCTTCGGCGTCACCCACAACTACACCGGCTACCCGCTGGTTCGCATGGCCCGCGAGATGATCCTGGCCGGGGAACTGGGCGAGATCAACGCCATCCGCTCGCAGTACATCCAGGGCTGGCTGCGGACCCGCCTGGAGAGCGACAACCAGAAGCAGGCCGCCTGGCGGACCGACCCCAAGAAGAGCGGCGCGGCCGGCTGCTTCGGCGACATCGGCACGCACGCTTACAACCTGGGACGCTACATGACCGGCCTGCTTCCGGAGGCCGTGAGCTGCCGCACCAAGATCTTCGCCCCGGGCCGCTCGCTGGATGACTACGGCCATGCCGTGATTCAGTTCGAGAATGGCTGCCTGGGAACGGTCACCGCCTCGCAGATCTCGCACGGCCGCGAGAACGACCTGTCGATCGAGATCGACGGCACCAAGGGTTCGCTACAGTGGCGCCAGGAGGACCCGAACCAGATGACGATCCGCCAGAACGGCAAGCCGCACGCCATCTACACGCGCGACCCCAACGCTCCGTGGATGAACGACGCGGGCAAGGCCGCTTGCCGGCTCCCCTCCGGCCACCCCGAGGCCTTTTTCGAGGCCTTCGCCAACATCTACCGCGCCACCTACGACAACATGGTGCTGCGGGCGGAAGGCAAGCCGTTCGAGAAGACGAACACCGTCTACCCGAACATCCACGACGGGGTCGAAGGGATGTACTTCATTCAGCAGTGCGTCGGCTCCAATGCCGAGAACGGTCACTGGCTGCCGCTGCGTCACCCGCTGGCCCGCCGGTAAGGAGAGATCCCTTGTCCCTCTCCCCCTTGGGGAGAGGGCCGGGAATTAAGCGTTTTTTCGGATAAACAGGATGCAAGAATCCCGTCGGACCGGTTAGAAGAGGGAGAAGGCTCCCCTGTCCCTGGCCGTCGGGGCATGAACATCCTCGCAGACTCTTCGATGCGTATCCGACTCATCATGTTCGTGATGCTTGGCCTGGCCATCTGGTCGAGTGTCCTTGCGCTCGCCGCGGAACCGGTCTTTGCGCCCCCACCGCGGCTGGCGATCACCGCCAAAGAGCTTGACGAACTTCGCAAGTCCCCCGGCTTCCCGGCAATTCGCGCGGCGGCGATTCAAAAAGGAGAGGCCCACCTGGCTGCTCCTGTGGCACTTCCCGCTGGATCCGGCTCGTGGATCTTCTACTACGCTTGCCCGGTGGAAGGATCCGATCTGCGGCCCGTCTCGCTGGCGGTGCATGAATGCCCGCAGTGCAAGAAGCGTTACGATGACGAGCGGACCGTGGCCGCTTATCGTTGCAAGCTGCACTACGCGTTGGAGCACGCCGCGCTCGATTTGGGCTGGGCCTACCTGCATTCCGGCGAGGCCAAGTACGCCCGCGAAGTGCAGCGGATTCTGCTCTTTCTGGCCGACGAGTACGCCAGGTATCCCCAGCGGCTCGATCGTTGGGGACGCAGTGGATGGTTGGCTCCCCTCGGCGGCCGACGCTATGTGCAGAGCCTGGATGAAGCCGTCGGCGTGATCAAGCTGGCCAAGGCTTACGACCTGTGTCGCACCTGCGACATCTGGACGGACGCTCAACGGAAGCACGTCGAGGACGACTTCTTCGCCGCCACGGCCAAGACACTGCTGTCCTTCAATCAAGGGATCAACAACCACCAGACCTGGTACAACGCTGGACTGATGGCCATTGCGTCGGTGCGCGGCGATGCCAGGCTGGTTCACCAGGTGCTGGACATGAAAGGCGGGTTCCACGACCAACTTGCCCGCAGCATCTCAGCCGAAGGCTTATGGTACGAAGGGGCCATGTCGTATCAGAACTACGCCCTGCAGGCAATGGTCGAGATCGTCGACAACGGGCGACGGCTGGGGCTCGACCTGAGCGACAACCCCCGCTTCAAACGACTGCTGGCCAGCCCGCTCGACGTGGCCTATCCCAACGGAGACTACCCGGCCATCAACGACAGCGATCCCGGCTCCTTCCGCATGTTCGACTGGTCGTACGACTGGGCCTGGAAGACTTACAGCGATGCGCGCTTCGCGCAGGCACTGTCCTGGGGAGACCCCAAGAAACTGCAGACCTTGCTCGGCCCCGACGCGCCCGTCGCAAGCCCCTTTCCCACTGCGTCGCAGAAGCTCGAAGAAGCCGGCCTGGTGATCCTGCGAGCGGGCAGCGGAGCGACGGCCGCCTGCGTGTTCCACGACTTCGGCCCGCATGGGGGAGGGCATGGCCACTACGACAAGCTGGGCATCACGCTCTTCGCTGCCGGCCGCGAGTGGCTCCTTGATCCGGGGCGAATCGGCTACTCGCACCGCGAATACAAAACCTGGGTCAAGCACACGGTGGCTCACAACACGGTCGTCATTAACCAGGCGAGCCAGTGGCCGGCTGCCGGCAAGCTGCTCGGCTTCACGTCGGGCGAAGGCTGGAGCGGCTGCGCGACCGAGTGCAGCACTGCGTACCTGGGCGTGACCCTTCGCCGGCATTTGGTCCTGCACGAGAGCTTTCTGCTCGACGTCTTCGAGGTCGATGCCAACCGCATGGTGACCATAGACTGGCTGGCCCATGCCGTCACGGCGCCTGTCGTTCCCGTCGCACCGCTGCAAGACATCGCCGCCGAGCCGTTGGGAAAGGAAGACGGCTACGAGCATCTGACGCAGGTCAAAGCCTGGACCGTGACCGGCCCATCGCAGTGGGACTTTGCCGCGACGGCTCCCGGCCAACGGAATGCTGATTCTTCACCGCGACTGCGCGTCACAATCCCGCGCGGCGACGCCGAATCCGTCTACACCGCGCAAGGCATCGGCTATCAGCCGACTCAGGCCGCTCCATGCCTTATCCGACGTCGTCACGCCAAACAGGCAAGATTCATCACCGTCTACGACCTGAACGGCAAGGGAACGGCCGTTGCTTCAGTTGAGGAATCGAAAGACCAGCCGGATCGATGGACCGTCCGACTACAGAGCGGCAAGCATTGGGTCGTAAAGCTCTCGCCCGAGGGGCCCACGGCAGAACCTGCCAAGCCCTAGCATTCCGCATTGCTCTTTCGCCTTCAGTAGGGAACGCCCTCAGCAGCGTTCCATGCACCAGCGATCTTCAAGCTGTTCGAGTCAACTCGAGAATGGCGATCACTGGCGCGCGGGACGCCATCGAAAGCGTTCCCTACAGAAGGCTAGAACCAGTCGGTCGCCTAGTACCGCGGCAGCTTGGGATCGATCTCTACGGCCCACTGGTCGATCCCGCCAGCCATGCTCGCCACGTTCGGATAGCCCTGAGCTCGCAGCCACTTGGCCACCCGCAGGCTGCGGCCGCCGTGGTGGCAGTGCACGATGATCTCGCGGTTCTTGTCGGCGCCGACCTCGCTCGCGCGCGACTCCATCTGGCTCATCGGCAGCAGTTGAGCGGCCGTGATGTTCACCGTCTTGTGCTCTTCGGGCTCGCGGCAATCGAGCAACAAGAACGCCTCGCCGGCGGAAAGCTTGCGGCTGACAGTCTGGCAATCGACTTCAAGGGGAAATTCGGGCATAGAAGGCTCGCGGGCAAGTGCATCGGAAGCAGTTGAATAAGCAGACGAAGCTTCCTCGGATCGTATCGCAGAGGACGCATCCTGGCGAGCGGGTGCATCTGGTGACAAAGGCTACTCACTTTTCTTCTTGTCTCGCTCGGATTTGATCCGCAGCGCCACCTTCAGGTTCTGTCGGGCCGCCTCGTGCTTGGGATCAAGCTCCACGGCCGCGCGAAATTGAACCAGCGATTCCTCGATCGCTCCGGACTCAAGCAACGCCGCCCCCAGCATGTTGCGGGCGCTGGCCCCGTCTCCTAGACGAACGGCATCGCGCGCGGCCCGAATCGCCCCCGCAAAGTCCTGCTCGGCGAACAGCACGTTCGCCAGATTGAACGGCGGCGTGGCCCACTGCGGATCGACGCGCGAGGCCTCGCGATACGCCGCGGCGGCCCCCTTGGCATCCTTCGAATCGCGCAGTGCGTTCCCCAGATCCAGATAAAACGCCGCCACCTTGGGATCGAGCACAATGGCTTCGCGATACTCGGCAATGGCGCCCGGCAAGTCCTGAAGGAAGTGCAAGGCTCGACCCAAGCTGTGGTGCGCCCGCAGATGCCTGGGGTTGAGCCGCAGTGCCTCGCGCAGCGAAGCGGCGGCTTCGTCCAGATTGCCGCGGTCCAGCAGCACCGTCCCCAGGTTGTTGTGGAAGCGCGCGTCGCTTGGATCCAACTGAATCGCATCGCGATACGCCTTCTCGGCTGCTTCCAGTTCCTTCTTGGCCGCCAGTGCCGCCCCCAGCCCGAAGTGTGCATGCGCCATTTTGGAATCGTGCCGCAGACACTCGCGATAGGCTTCGATCGCCTCGTCGTAGTCCTGCCGGCCGAAGTACTGGTTCCCCGCGAAGTTCCATAGAAAGGGACTCTCGGGACGAAGCGCCAGCGCCGCGCGACACCAGCCCAACCGCTCGGCGATCTGCTCCTGTTTGTTCCCTCGCTCCGCCATCGTCAGCATCAGCAGCACCGTCAGGTTGCCCGGTTGCCGACGATGCGCTGCGCGCAAGATCTGCTCGTGCCGCCCTTCCGGCAGCGCCGTCCCTCGCCCCAGCACCACGGCATAGCGTGGCGGCTGTGTGAGCGCTTCGGGACGGGCCGCCAGCCTGCGGAATGCTTCTTCATCCTGCGCCATGGTCGCTGCGCGGACTTCGTCGCGAAACGAATCGGGATCAAGCATGTGTAACAGCTCGGGCCAGTCAGGAACCTTGCCGTAGCCCATCCACAACTCCAGCGCCGTAAGCAATCGATCGCCAATCAGACTTTCCTTGATTCGGCGATCGATCGCTTCGGGGAACATCGTCCCCGGCACAATGCCGAACGTGCGGAACGCCTCGCTCCATTGGCTCACGGCCCGGGGAATGCGTGTCTTGGTGTTCGAATCGGTCCAAAGCTCCAGATCGATGCGGTCCAGGGCGGCCAGCATCTGCACATCAGCCTGGTAGCGCTCGAAGCGGGCCTTGAAGGGCTCGGCCCCTTCGTCCTGCATCCGGCGACGCACCTCGTCCAGCGGCACTGCGGCCTGCCGGGCGTCGTCGCCCTGAACGCTATCTTTGCACTGGTCCAGCAGCTCATCGATGGCAGTCGCATTTTTCGCCGCTCGTTCCTGTTGATCGCGCGCCAGGCTGGCCGCCTGTGCCCGTTCGGCTGCAATCCGACGGTCCGAGGAAAGCAGGTACAGTCCCCCCAGCATGAACATCAAGGCGATCATGCCCGCCAGCGCCTGCTGCACCATCCGACGTTTGCGTTGCTCTTCGACCCGCGATTCGGCCGCTGCCCGTTGACGCTCGGCCTCATGCAGCCGCTCTTCCACTCGCGACTGATAGTCAGCCACCCCGTCAGCCAGCGACTTGCCATCGGCGGGTCGATCTTCGGGCTGGGGGGCCAGGCAATGCCGGGCGAGTTCGGCCAGCTCGACATCGATGCCCGCCTGCTCGAGCCGCGTCGTCGCGTCGCTCATGTCTCCAGCGGCGGCCCGCTCCAGAATCTCGCGCGTCGTGCTGCCGGTAAAGGGAGGCTTGCCCGTCAGGATCTCGCACAAGATCGCCCCCAGTGCGAAGACATCTGCCCGAGCGTCAATCGCCTGGCCGCGAGCTTGCTCCGGCGCCATATACGCTGGCGTCCCCAGCACCTGGCCCGTCCGGGTAGCGTTGTCCAATGTCGACTCGTCGAGAGCTTCCTCGAAGGTGTCAGCCGCGTGCACGGCATCACTCAACGACTTGGCCAGACCCCAGTCCATCACCTGCACTTCGCCAAACGGGCCGACCATGATGTTGGCAGGCTTCAAGTCGCGATGCAGCACTTGCTGCGAATGGGCAAATCCGACCGCCTGGCAGATCTGCTCAAAGATCGAAACCAGTCGTGGCAGGTCGTCGGTCGTCGACGTCCGCTCCTTCAGGATGGCCGCCAGGGTCCGCCCCCGCACGTGCTTCATGACCAGAAAGGGAGACCGGTCGGCCAGCGTCCCCAAAGCATAGACTGGCGGAATGCCCGGGTGAGGCAATTGGGCGGTGATCTTGGCCTCGCGCACAAAGCGAGCGGCTGCTGCCGGGGCATGCTGACCGGGAAGGAGAACCTTAATGGCCACCTCGCGATCGAGCGTCAAGTCGCGGGCCGCCAGCACCCGCCCCATCCCGCCGCGGGCGATCTCGGACTCAACCGAAAAGCCGGCAATCACGGGCAGGCCGTCGCCGGCATCGGCACTTCGTGCCGCGCCGTTCCCCTTGGCCATGACCGTGGCAAGCTCCGAGGTCCCCGCTCCGCGGTCGCTCCCCTGCGGGGCAAGTTCCGTCGTCAGTTCCGGTTTTTGAGAACCCATCGATGCACCTCGAGGAACGACAGCCTGGCATGGGGCCTGTCGCGCTGCCAGAACCTTAATAGCCTATCCGCCCCCCGCGGGTCGAGTCTGGAACCGAGTTTTTCGAATCCGATTCGCGAGACTTGCGTTGCCCGAGGGGCTGATCCACACTCGCCAGAGCAGCCTTCACGGCCCCCCGCGTTGAACCACCCCGATGGCCCAGCCTCGCCAGATCCATTTTGTCACCGGCCGTTTGGCCGAACACTCGCTGCGCCGTCTCCTCGCCGAGCTCGCGCCCCGGGCGGGCTTTGAGTTCACCGTCGAGGTGCTGAACATCACGGTGGCCGCCCTGCTTACTACCGAGTGGGTGGCGCCGCGGATCCAGATCCCCGCCGGAACGGGCGAAGTGATGCTCCCCGGCTACTGCAGCGGAGAGCTGGCCGTGGTCCAGGCGGTCGTCGCCCGGCAATCTCCGGGCGCCTTCGTGGTCCGCGGCCCCAAAGATCTGCGACAACTCCCCGAGTTCTTCGGCCAGGCCGCGCGGCGCGACGACTACGGCGCGCACTCCATCGAGATCCTGGCCGAGATCAACCATGCCCCGCGGCTCAAGCTGGCCGAAATCGTCGCCCAAGCCCAGCGGATGAAGCGCGACGGCGCCGACCTGATCGACCTTGGTTGCGATCCCGGCCAGTGCTGGGCCGGCGTCGCCGAGGCCGTCCGCGCGGTTTGCGACCTGGGCTGCCGCGTTTCGATCGACAGCTTCGACCCGGTCGAAGTTGCCGCCGCAGTGCAGGCCGGCGCCGAACTGGTGCTGAGCGTGAATCACACCAACCGCCACGCCGCGGCCGATTGGGGCGTGGAAGTCGTCGTCCTGCCCGACGTTCCCGGCACGCTCGAGGGGCTCGAAGAAACGCTCGACGTGCTGACGGCCGCCCGCGTGCCGCTGCGAATCGATCCGATCCTGGAGCCGATCGGCTTCGGCTTCGCAGCCAGTCTGGTCCGCTATCACGAGGTCCGCCGGCGCTGGCCCGACGCCGAAATGCTCATGGGCATCGGCAATCTCACGGAGTTGACCGACTGCGACTCAGCCGGAGTGAATGTGCTGCTGTTGGGCATCTGCCAGGAGCTGGCCATCCACAGTGTCCTGACCACCGAGGTGATCAACTGGGCCCGCACTTCGGTACGCGAGTGCGATCTCGCCCGACGGCTGGTGCATCACGCGGTCACCCATCGCACGCTCCCGAAGCGGGTCGAGCCCGGTCTGGTGGTGCTGCGCGATCCCAAATTGCTGGAGTTCGGAACCGAAGGGCTGGCCGAGCTCGCCCGCCAGGTGAAGGACCGCAACTACCGCCTGGTGGCCGAGCGAGGCGAGTTGCATGCCATCAACGCTTTGGGCCACTGGCGGCACACCGACCCGTTCGAACTCTTCGAGCAGATGCGGGCGGCCGATCCGGCCCTGGACGTGGGGCACGCCTTTTACCTGGGCTACGAACTGGCCAAAGCCGCCACGGCGCTGACCCTGTCCAAGAACTATCAGCAGGATCAGGCCCTGGAATGGGGCTATCTCACCCGACCCGAAGAGAGCCACCGCGACCGCCAACGCCGCCGCGCCGCGGAAGAAGCCGAAGGCTAGACTCCTGAATTGTCCCCCTGAGCGTCAGCCGAACAGTTGCTTGCCACCGACGTGCTGTTTTGCGTCGTCGTCCGATCCAATGACCTCGGGTTTTCCCTTGAGCCCGTCGTAGAGCCACCAGAAGTCGTCGACTTTGCGAATAGTCCAGAAATGGCCTTTGTTCACGTCGGCGACAATGTAGGCATCCTTGCCGCCGAAAGATGCGGCCGCGGGACCGAGCTTGGGGATCAAGGCCGGGTCATTGCCGTCTTTCGCCATGCTCGCGGCCAGCTTGTCGTCCACCCCGGTCTCGGTCTTGTAGTACTTGGCCGCTTCCTTAAGGAACTTGTCCTTGGCGATGCCGCCGTTGGTGTAGTGGTACAAGGCATAGAAAGCGCACAGGCCGTCGCCCCCCTGCTTCATGTACTTGTAGGCGGACGGGGCCTTGGTCGGCAGGCACGCGTCGTAGTTCTCGGTCACGTATTCTTGAAGCTGCTTCAGCAACGTCTTGAATTCGCTGGCCGTTTTCAGCTTGGACGAAGCGGTGACATACTTAGGGATGATGCCGTTCAGCTTCTGGGCGTATCCACTTGCCTTCGAGCGATCGCCGGCCTTCACCGCGGCGTCAAACTTTTCCAGCGTCGGACCGAAATCGAGCTTAAAAAGTTTATTGACATCGGCGGTCCCCTTTTTGGTCTCGGCCTCTTTCTGCTTCTTCCACTGCGAGTGGGCTTTTCCAACAGGGATCGTCACGAGAGGCTCCTTGAACTGAGCAGACGGGCGGAGGCGAAACTCGCCGGATTATGTGGCTGCAGCGACCGTGGATCAAGAAGCGTTGGATCCGGCGTTCGACGTCTAGGGCACGCCTGCTACCTGAGCAGCGCGATGCCCAGATCCGTCACAGCGCTGACTCACTCGCCAAGGGATCCGCAGGCTAGCTCACGCCCCCTCGTGGCCCGATCGGAACATTGTTGGTACGATTGTCGCAGGCAGAAGCGGTTCGCTATCCGCCGGCAATAGAATCGCCTGAACAAGGCGCAAGCGCCCATAGCTCAACTGGATAGAGCAGCGGACTTCTAATCCGCAGGTTACAGGTTCGATTCCTGTTGGGCGTATTAAACTGGCAAGCGTAGTCAAAGGCACGCGACCGGAGCCCTATTTTACGGCTCCGGCGCTAGCCGCTGGCAAGCCAGGAGCATCGCAAACGGGTGCTGTCTGCGTCGTTTTTTGCGTTGCTTTTTGGAAGTGGTCCGCAGTCACCTGCAGATAGTGTTTCATCGCGACGACCTGGCTGTTGCCGATCCAGTCGCAGACCACGTGCATCGGGAACTGTTCGACCAGCTCCGTCTCTCGCGTAGCCCGCAGGTTCTGGAACGTCTTCGGCCAGGGGGTCAGGCCCGCGCGGCGGATGATCCGATGCATGTTCGTCCGGAGATTTGATTCCGTGGTCTTCGGCAGGGTGATGATCGCTTCCGCGTCGTCGCCGGCCTCGTCCCACGCAGCATTCAAGTAGGGCAATAGCTCGGGGAACACGGGCACAATGCGCGTGCCGGTCTTGGGGCTGTTGATCGTCATGGCGCCCTTCTCCCAGTCGATATCGCCCCATCGCAGCGCCTTGGGCTCTGAAGGGCAGCGGAGCCCGCCGAAGCGACAGAGAGCGAACAGCAGCTTCCACTGCGAATTGGGGCAGGCTTCAAGCACGGCCTTGGATTCCGCTCGCGTGACGTAGTAGTCCCTCGAGTCGTTGGCCTGCGAAGCGGACTTTAAATCCTGAAAAGGGTTCTCGGCCAATAGCCGCTTGCGGATCGCGGCCCGAACGAACTGCTTGGCCATGCCGCATCGTCGGCGGACGGTCGCTTCCGCCAGCCCTTCGCCCAGCATCTTCAATCGCCACTCGTCGGCGGAGCCAGGCGTGATGTCGCGAAGCGGTAGGCGCTCACCGTAGAACTCGACCAGCGTCTTTCGAGCCTGCTTCAGGGAGATGATCGTCCGAGGCCGCGCGTCGGTCCTGGAAGCGATGTAGGCATCAACGAACGGCCCGAGCAGGGCATTCTCCCTCTTGGGCATCAAGCCCGCGGCCGCCAGCTTCTTCGCCAGCTTGGTTTCTGCCTTAGCGAGCCAGCGAGCAGTATCATCGTCAAATGCGTGCCCGCCGATCTGCGCCGAGACTATCAGCTCCACCCGGAGCTTGACCGCTTCGACAGTCTTCGCTGGAGCCTTGCCCATGTAGATGGTCCGCCGGCTGTTGTCCGCCCCTACGAACTGAATCCGCCGCTTGCCGTCCGCGCTGGTGGTGATGCTGGCCATGGGCTAGACCCTCCCCTTGAGTTGAGCAAGGCAGGCTTGGACGACGGATTCCCGCCGGCTCTTATCGAACCAGTCGGGCGACGACACGTAGCGGTTCGTTGTGCCCGCGATGTAGACCAAGTAGCACCCTTGGCTCAGAAGGCGGAATTCGCCGGTCGTCAGGATGTCCGGACACGGGGCCAGGATCGAGCACAAATCTATGCCCTTGTCGGGCCGGCTCACTTGGTCGATCGACCCATCGAAGAGGAACTGCCCATCTATGAGTGTCGCAAGGTGGCCGCCGATACGGGTAGGGTCCTTGCTCTCGGCGATCTGAATGCAGTAGGCGCCGTGCTCCGCTTCCCATCGCCGCGAAACATCGGGTGTCGGCCAGTCTCCAAGGGCCAGGAATAGCTCATGGAACTTGGCATTGGAAACGAAGACCGCAACCGTAAGGGGCTCAGCTCGGTAGCCCATGGCGGAGAGCACATCGCACGCGATGGCTGTCATTCTGACGCAGGTCGAATCCCTGCCAGTTTCAGCCAACACCGCGGGCCGCGCCACCTCTGCAATGACCGTGCAGACTGACATTAACCGCTTATCCATCGCTCAAAACTCCTCAGAGACTTCAGGAACGCTTCCCACTCCACTCGAACTCCCAGGCCATCCGTGGCCCCGATCGTGCGTCCTGCGCAATCCTGGCGAACCGTTTTTCAGTGGTCCCACGGGAAGCGTGCCTTCTCGGCCTTCGTGAACTCCACGATGCGAATTGGGCTGATGATGTTCCGCTCAAGGTACGAAATCCCCTCCCGAAACCGCATGCTCGACAGGACGCCGGGCAACTCCTCCCCCAACTCGACGACGAACATCCACTCGGCCCCCCGCGCGCTGCCCGTCTCTTCGATTAGCGGTATCGACCGGTTGCTCTCGGCCGCTGCCACAATGGCCTCCTCTCGCGTCATGAGGATCAAATCCTCCGGCAAGTCGATGAACTCCGGCATTGCGAGAGATAGGTCTGGCAAGTCCAGGTAGCTGGTCGGTTCGGCCAACTCGTGGTCGGCTTTCTCGTAGGCCGCCTCGCGCTCTGCAACCGGGGTCTCGCTGGGGATTCGAGCCATCCAAGACTCATAGGCCAGCCGATAGCGGGCCTCGCTCTTGAGCGGGCGGAAGGGGATCTCTTTGGAGCCGTGCCGCTTGTCGCAGTAGTTCGGCAACTTCCCCATGGCGATGCACCAGGGGACGCCGGCGTACGTCTCGACGGGAACGCGGGCGGCCTTCTTAGACGTGGGGCTGGACTTCTTGCGGTTGGCGGTTGCCATGATGGGCTCCTCGCGCCTGTCGGCGCAAAAAAATGAGCGCCAGGCTCAAGTGGTCAGAACCGCACGGTTGAGAAGCCGCGCGACCCCCGAAGGGGAACCACCCGAGCCTGGCGCTCGTTTCTTGTGCTCGATTGTGTCCGGCGTCCAAGTGCTGGGGTCTCAATCCCAGCGTCGGCCGGCGTGCCTGTTCTTAGGCGAGTGCATCATCCCGTGAAAACTCTGACCAACAACGAGGCAGAAGCTTCCTACGGCAAGCTTGGCGTCCGAAAGCTTGATGGCTCAAAGCTTTCAGTCGACAGAAAAACTTCCTTGGCAGTATTCACTTGCTCGGGCCAGCTCCCTAGGTACGTTGAAAGCTTCCATTTCAGGGGGGAGGCTCAGCATGTCGTCGCGACTTTCAAAGCTGACCGTGTACGGGTTGCTTGGTTCAATGTCGGCCGTCGTGCTGCTGGCCGCGATCGTCTTCGGCTCTTCCAGGTCCTGCGACATGGCCGTTCAGTCTTTCATCGCCGGCGAGCCCGAATACACCTACGACGAATGGGACGTTACGCTCCCGGCGAAATAGAAGCGGAAGCGAAGTCGAACCCGCCGCTGTTCCCCATCACCAGGAACTCCTCGCTGTTGTCCGATGTGTTCCGGTTGGAGTTGCAATCGATCGTCCCGCCCCCCGCGATGTCGATGTAGAAGCGTCGACACCAAACCTGCGTGCTGTTGTTCAAGCAGATGCGGACTAGGATCTCGCGCGACGATTCAAAACACTGGTAAGCGACGATGATCGTCAGTCCCTGCGTCGGGCCGGAACTGGCCGGGCTGATGTACCGCCAGAAGCATGGCGACCCGGGCTGATCCTGGATGCAGGTGTAGGTGTTGTTGATGTAGGAATTGAGACCGGCACTCCCTACGCCCACGTCGGAAATCACGACCGTCATCGTCGCCGGAGTGAACGTGGCGCCGCCGGTGCAGCAGCCGCATTCAATGCCCGGGTCTGGCGGGTCTTCGTCCGGGCAGCAGCACGGCCTATTGGTCTGCCCTTCTCGGTGTACGAGCAGCTTGCCGTTCCGCGTAAGGAACTTGCCGCCCTTGGTCATGAGTCTAAGTGCCACGGAACCCTCGCTGAGCGGTCATGGCCCAATGGTGCGCCGCCATCGCCAGCTCCGGAAACTCGGTCGAGACGTTCACGCCGTCACGTTCGATGCCCACCTCGGTCAGATCGCCCCACTGCTGGACCTTGACCTGCAGGCCGCCGGCCACGGGCACGGATGCTTCCCAGTCGGGCTTGCGGGCGTGCTTGCACTTCGAGGTAAGGCACTTTGGGCAGAGGGTGTCAGTAGCTTCGGGCATGGTTGATTCCCTTTGGGGAGGCTTGTCCCAGTGAAGTCGCCGGGGCTGTAAAAAGAGCCGGCGGGGGACTACGCGAGTGATCCCCCACCGGCTTGAACGAACGTCCTGGCTTGGCCTCTTAGTTCAAGCCCCCTGCCGACCAGAGGGAGGACTCTGGCCGTCAGGTCGGACGCCCGTTTGACTACGTTGCACCCTTCGATTTCAGAGCCGCGCGAGGATCGGCCAGGGCAAAGCCGAAGTCGTGGTAGACGCGCCACGCCATGCCCAGCGTGTTGATGTCCTGATCGAGCCCGAAGAACTCCACCGTGGGAGTCTGCTGGCCGTTCAGGTAGGCGACGATCGCCGGCATCCAGACGGGCGAAGCGAACAGGAACCACGCCGTCGGGGAGTAGCCCGTGTAGGTCGTGTTGTTCAGCCGCGGTTCGATTTCGAGCGCGACCACGTTCTTGTAGGGGTTGCCGCTGGCGTTGCTCGTCGAGCCGACACCCATCCCCTCCGACTGCAGAAGGATCTTGGCCGCGTTCTCCAGGATCGGCGGGACCAACAACGTCCGCGGGACCATGTCGATCGCCGCCCCGTTCTCGTCGGTCTGGTTGCGCATCTTCACCAGACCTTGGTTGAGGCCCACACCATCGGTGCCCAGGTTGGTCGTGGCGCCCTCGATGTAGTTGGCGTTGTTCGCGTGAAAGAAGTTCCCAGCGTTGTCCAACAGGCCGGCATACACCAGGTCGCTCAGCTTCCGCCCGCAGGCGTTGGCCATCATCATCGGCTGGCTGTTGAGGAATCCCAGGTCGTCGTTGATGACGGTCTGGCGGGTCACGTGGAACTGGCCGCCGTAGGTGCCGACCTGATAGTCGAAACCCTCTTCATCCATCCCCACGTGTTTCACTTCGCCGCCGTTGGAGATGATTTCCATCGCGCCGGTGAAGCTCGGGCGGATCGCGTTGTGACTGCGGAAGTCGTCGACGTTCTTGACGTCGCACCAGCTTCGCCACGTTGCGGGGTAGTCGACGTAGGCCTGCGTCAGGCTCTTGCCCATCGAGTCGCCCAGCGCTTGCGGCAGGGAGAGGGTAGAGAAAGCGGCGCGGATCATCTCGTTGCGGCCGTTGGGAACCATGATCCCTTCGGCCGACAGCGCCGCGCGACAGAACTCCATCATGGAGTAGCCGCGGAGCCGGTCGGCCTGCTGGCAGACGTTCGCCCCGAAAGCCTTCTCGGCCGTCTTGGTCTGACCCGCTCGCAGGAGCAAGCCGGCGGTCAGGTGATCCTTCGAGCTGTACTCGGTCGAGCTATGCGAGTGGATCGCCGGGCCCGTGGGACGACTGGCCCGCAAAACTTCCAGGTCGGTCTTTTGCAGGTCCCACCCTTCGCGGATGGCCTTGGCCTCCAACTCGGGGAACTTGCCGGCGGTCACTCGCATGATGCCGATCTGTCGTTCCCTCTCGGCCTTCACGTCGGCCGTCGTGTCCCCCCCTGCGCCTGTGCGCGGTGCGCCGGTGATGCCGGAGGGAGCGGCGCCCGTTAGGGGGCCATTGCTGTAGCTGGACTCGATCGGGTTGCCGTTCGTGTCGACTTCCATGTGCGAAATTCCTTTTGCGGTAATAGTGGTGCTGGTGCCTCCGTCGGCCCCGATGGGGACGATCGACACCTCGCGAAGATCGAAGCCGCTGGCAACAGCCAAGCCGCCGCGGGTTGATTTGAAACGCCGGCCGTTGGCCTCGATGATGTCGCCCTCGGGGACATGCGACAGCCGCGCCGGGTTGCCCCCGATGGAGGCCTGCAAGGGGAAGCCGTTCCTGCCGAGCTGAATGAGCCGATCCGCGGCCTCGCTGCCGGGGACGATGTGCCCCTCGACGTAGACCTTGCCGGCCTTCACGCTCGCCTGGCCGTAGCCCACGATCACGTCGTGGTTGTGGTTGAAGAGGAGGGGGATCTCGGCGTTGGCCTTCAGATCCTTCAGGTCGACCACGATCGGCGAACTGGACATGTCGACCATCATCTCGCCGCCGGTGTACGCCAGGATCGAGACGCGAGGGTTGCCGCCCTTGGCCGCGGCCTTGAGAGTCGCGCGGCCATTCATCGTGATTCGGTTCTTGTCTTCCATGACGGGAGTCTCCTAGTTGGCGTGCGGCGCCAGGCTGCGGGCGCGGGTGTTCCGGCGGATGCCGTTGATCTTGTCGGCGAGCAGTTCGGCCGCAGTCTGGTTCGCATCGCGACGGGCGAGCGCTTCGGGGGTCCAATGCTGCATCCGATCCAGGGTCTCGGCCAGCGCGTCGACGGCCGACTTGTGCCAGAGGAGACTTCCGTACTCGCCCAGGTCGATCTTCAAGTCGGGGTTGTGCTGCACGAACGACCAAGCGCCGCGCTCGCAAATGTCCAGGCCTCGCGTGCACATCTCCTCGAGCACTCGCCCCGTCGGGCAGGGGTACTGGTCGTGAGGCACGCCGGGCAAGCCGATGATCTCGCAACAGGCTTTGAGCCATCGATCGTACTGGGCTCGGGTCAGGCAAAATGGGCTCATGGTGTTCTCCTGGATTGAACTCTAGCGAAGAATCGCAGAGTGAAAAGCTTTCCTATTTGTGCGATACAATGACTCGCTTCGGGGCCTTCACGCCGCAGGGCCGACACTCCAGCCACTCGGCCTTCGACTCGGCCCCCATCCGCGTCGAGGTGCGAATCGTCATGATGGCCCCGCACTTCTCGCAGGCCGGCCGGCAGATGCACGCCACGAAGCGCCCCAGCAGGTCACCAGGGCTCTTGCCAGCCGCCCCCAGGATCGCGTTGACCTCGATCATCGAAGGGGCGAGGCCTGCCACCAGGGACTCAACCAGGGCTTCGTATCGCTGCGTTGGGGTGGCGCATGCATGCGCGCTGCCTGCGCTGCCCACGTTTCGCCTACGCTTGGTTCGCTTCATTGCTTGGTCTCCACGTTTCCGTGTGAGACGGGCAAGGGACACGGGCCAATTTCGCCGCCGTGATCGATGTGTCGCAGGTCGTTGCGGGCTGCCGCGAACGTCCGGTAGTACAAGTCACGATGGCCGGGATCTTCCTCGACTTTCGTTGGCCGGCCGACGTCGCCAAGGGTCGCGATAGCTTTGCGCCCAGCGGGTGCCACGCTGTAGAACATGTGCCGGTCGAAGTCCGCCCGAGACTCGGCCCATCCCGAGACCGCCGCGGCCAGGAAGAGTTCCTCCTCGACCAGCAGCGGAGCCGAACCGATCGTGTGCCATTCCGCTGGGGTCGCGCCGGCCAGCACAACTTCGGGCACCCACTTCCGGCCGGTAGGGTCCAAAAGCACATGGGGGCCATTTTCCGCAGCAGCCAGATCCTTAAGCCATTGCAGGCCATCGTCGCGCCCAGGCAATCCACATGCGGCGCGCCCAACGGCATCACCCCAGGGAGTCGCCAGAACGCCCAGTGTCCTTACTGTGCCCCTGGCGACGCGAATCAGCAGACCATCGTCGCAGAACTTCTTCAGGACGCGAGGAACATCAGGGTCGCCTGGGGGCAGGTCGGCCAACGAACTCCCCCAGGGGATGCCACTAGTGGGCAGGTCGCGCTGGGCGACATAGGCTCCAGCCCAGAGGGGCGTTCGAACGTCTCGCTGGGGCGCTCGAATCGCATCGCACTTTGCCAGCACCTTTACCAGAACTTCCATTTTTTCGCCTGTAAAAAAGTAGGCCCAAATAACCTGATACTGTGCCCGATCCACGGGACATCACATTGGGCAAGGTGCCACCAAGGACCCGTCACAGGCGTCACAGGTGACACCCCATTGCAGGCTATATAGGCGTGTGTGTGTTTTGTGTTTCTTCATCTCGTATGTGTTGCAATGCATTGGCACATGTGACACCTGTGACACCCTAAGCCAAGGTGATCCCTTCGTAGAATCGCTCACGCCCCCCTTCGCAGCGTCGTTGTCCCGAACTGACGCTGGGAACGGCGGCCACAAGGTCCCTGCCAAAGACTGCGGCGCTGGGAACGTGCTGCTGCCCCTGCTCCTCTGCCCAAGCTGTGAATGCCTTGTAGAGCGTTGGGCGAGCTATGCGGGCCTCTGGTGCGATGCAGCAGCATTCGCGGACGAACGCCCCGACCGGGCTTGAGATGTCGTCCAGGTCGTCTGCCATCTGTCGCGACGATTCTGGAGTCTTGAAGTGGCCGCGGGCGTTGAGCCGCTTCCACCCTTCGACAGCCCATAGCAAAATCCCTGGGAGCTCTCCAAGTAGCCGATCGGTCAGGCCGGGATCTTCCTTGCCGTAGAACGACTGGCGCATCTGTAAGATGATCATGCGGCTGGAAAGAGCGCCGCTCGCGTCCCCCAGTCGCGGCAGTTCGTTCGACATGAGCATCAGGCGGGTAGGCAGTCGGCCAGTCCACGCCGGCTTGTGCTTCATGTCGATGGTCTGCGAGTCCTCGCCCGACACGCTAAGGAGCCGCTCGGTCACGACGCCGATGTCAGTTCGGCCCGACAGCCGCGCGTCGGAGATGATCGCCAGCAGTTTGCCGATGAGGGGCTGAAGGCCGAACTGAGTGGCGAGGCCTGCGAGGGTTGGGTTGACCACGTTGGCCAGGCCGATGAGCTTGGTCAACACTCTGCCGATGGTCCCCTTGCCCGATCGCTTGGGGCCAACGATCAACAGGATCTTCTGTAGCCGTGTGTCTGCGGTCAGGCAGTAGCCGAACCACTCTTGAAGCAGGTCGACGCTTTGCGGATCGTCGGGCCAGATCATCGAGAGGAAAGTGAGCCACTGCTCGGGAGCCGGTGAGTTCGCATTGAATCCAAACTCCAGGCATGTTGGCGAGAAGTAACGCGCCGTGTTGGGGGTCGAGTACTCGCTTTCGCCCGGATATAGCTGGGCAGGTGAATAAGCCCGGACTTCGTTGGAAGCATCTCGGATGCAGGCCAAGGCCGGAAGTCGGTGCGCCAGGATGGCTGCTCGGACCACGACGGAATGCCGGCCTGCGCCTTCAGCTGAACCATGTGGTTGCTGATGTGGCTGTTGGTCAGCCGGCAGGCGATGGCGTTCAGCGCGAGCACGACAGAACCGCGGGCGTCATCGTCGGGCAATTCGCGATAGCAGCAGTCGGTCGGCGAGTACCGCCAGAACGAACTGCGCCAGTATGCGAGCTTGGGAACGCCGTCGACCATGACGGAGTCGAGCATCTTCCTGGCTTCCGTCGCTGGGTCCAAGTCGTCGCCGCGGTTCTTGATGTCGGCCCCATCGGGCTCAACCGGGTCGCTCGCTTCCCACATGAGCTGCTGGAGCGCGCCGCCGCCGTCCGGTCCCAGGCTTGCCAGGAAATCATCAAGGCCCAGCTTGGCCGGCTTGCCATCGGCGTTGGGCGGACCGTCGGGCAGTCGTACGCATTTGACCACGGCGCCGAGGTTGGTGAGCAACATGGCCAGCTGGCACTCGGCCGCCTGCACGCCTTCCTTCTCCGTGATGTCGGAGTCGAAGATGATGTAGACCTTCCGACCCTTCCAAGCGATGTTCTCCAGGGCGGGGATCAACCGGACTTTCTTGGCCAGCTTCCACGCCCAAACGCCTGGCAGGCCGATCGCTGGGAAGCCGGTCTGAGTCGAGACCAGGGCCTTGAACTCGCCCTCGGTGATAACCAGATCGACCTGCGGATTATCCAGGCAGGCGGCCACGGTCGGCGGGAGGTAGATCCGCAGGGCCGTGCCGATGGGGGCTTCATACTTGACCGGCTTGCCCTTCGACTTGCGGGGCACGTCGGGGCGCAGACGGGTATAGCCGTTGTTGCCTTCCCGATCGTAGTACGGAATCTTGATGCACTGGCCGAGCTTCTTCGCCGGGCCGTTCCAGTTCAGGATCTCCGCCATCGCGAAGGGGTCCCAAATGCTGGTGATGTTGGCGGCCTCGATGGTCTCTGGCTTGAGTCCGCGGGCCTGCAATGCTGCAAGGTGGTGATCAAGTAGCATGGTCGGCCTCCCCTCGGCGCTGGTCGAGAACCAGGCGGATGGTTGAGGGTCTGACGCCATAGCGGCGCGCCAATGCCTCGACTTGCTCGCCCAGCCAGCGTCGATAGCGGATGGCCAGCGCCTGCCCGTTGGTCAACGTGGTGGGCTTCGGGGGATTCGTGGTGCGCATCACTCGGCCTCCCCGTGGTCGCCCACGATGTGCCGGTCAATCGCGTCGTCGAGTCGGCGCTGGTCCCAGGGCTGGCCGGTCGAGTCGACGGGCGAGAGCCGTACACAACGGAAGCCAGCGCCTCGAAGCGCTCGCTTGAGGAATGCCCGCAGGCTCCTCTCGGGGCAGTCGTGGCCGGGGACCGCGATCAGTCGCAGGTCGAAGGCTCGAGGAGTTTGCGAAGTGGTAACGGTTTCCACTTTGCTCTTGGCGGGGCGCACGGATGCGCGCGCGGGGGTGTCCTTACCCATAGCGTTCGCTCCTTACTTGGCCGCGGATTGAAGCTGAGCGTCAATCCAGGACTGGAGCGAAGAGGGACTGAACAGGACTCGCGTACCGATTCGGACGGAAGGAATCTTGCCGTCCTTCTCGAGCCGCCAGAGAGTTCTCGGCGAGATGCTGAGCCGTCGCGCGGCATCAGGGGCAGACAACAGCAATTGATCGGGGGTTTCAGCGGACATGCGCATGGGCTCCATCGCAAAGTGAAAAGGATTCAGATTGCGATCGCCCCCGCATTGTCCCCGTGGCGAAGTAGGCTCCTTGTAGGAGCCCCTGCTGGCCACAGGCATGGCGCTGGGTACCCTTTTGGCCGAAGTTTGGAGATTTGACTCCCCTTCGGCCTCGCTGGGCGCGTGTGTCGGAACACAGTCGCGACGAGAAGGAGACACTTCTTGGGCTCAATCCGGCCGCTTCCGCCGCATCCCCGCTTTGATCGAGCGGACCGCGACTGCAAGCATCTTACGTCCATGGCCCGCACAGTCAAGCAAAAAACTTTGCAATCCAAAGTGGCTTTGGGATGCGTCGTTTTTCACGTCGCGCATCTCAAAATTCAGACGAAGTGAAGCCGAAAACGTGATACATTCGATTCCTGTTGGGCGTACTCAGACCTATTTCTCGTACAGCATGACCTGGATCTTGCCGTCCTTGGTCACCCAGCCGCGGTACAGCCCTTCGCCGTTGTAGCTCATGGCGAACTTGCCCTGGCGATCCAGGGCGATCACGCCCCCTTCGCCGCCAGCCTTCTTCAGCGTGCCGTTCACTACCTCTTCCGAAGCGGCCTTCACCGAGAGCTGCTTGTACTTGACTAGCGACACGATTGAGTGCGAAACGGCGTAGCGAATGAAGTACTCACCATGCCCGGTACATGAGACGGCGCAGCCCTCGTTGTCGGCATAGGTCCCGGCGCCGATGATCGGCGAGTCGCCGACGCGGCCGTACTGTTTGCCGGTCATGCCGCCGGTTGAGGTGCCGGCCGCCAGGTTGCCATGACGGTCCAAAGCGACCGCTCCCACGGTGCCGAGCGGACCCTTAGGACGCTCTTCGATCGCAGCCTGCGATGCTTTCCAGTCCTCCCAGCGGCGCGGGGTCCAGAAGTAAGCCGGGTCGACGATCTCCATGCCCGCCTTGGTGGCGAAGACCTCGGCCCCGCGGCCGATGAGCATCACGTGCTTGGATTTCTCCATGACGGCCCGGGCGGCGGAAATCGGGTTCTTGAGGATCGTCACGCCGGCCACCGCGCCGGCTTTCATCTCTTTGCCCTCCATGATGGAAGCATCGAGCTCGTTGCGGCCTTCCTTCGTGAAGACGGCCCCCTTGCCCGCGTTGAAGTGGGGCGAGTCCTCGAGCACGCGGATCGCGGTCTCCACCGCGTCCAGACTGGTCGCCTCGGGCTTGGCCAGCGTTTCGTAGCCGGCCTTCAGAGCTCGCTCGAGATCGGTGCGGAAGAACTTCTCCAACTCGGGAGTCATGTCCTTCTTGTCCATGCCGGTGCCGCCATGGACGCCCAGGATCACATCGGCGATCGGCACTTCAGCGGCCGCATCGACACCAACGGAAGCGAGCGACAGAACGGTCATGCACAACAGCCAGCGCATCGCCGGCCTTCCTTTCAAGCGGGGTTCGGAAGTGGGCAAGCGGCAGTCCAAGTGCGCCCAACAGGAATCGAAGCTTACCCAAAGACGACCGGGCGTGTCGAGAACCTCGCCGCGAAAGAACGCCGGGGGGCTACAGAGTCGAGAACCCACCGGCAGCCTGAACCCACCGGCAGCCTGAAACAAACGTCCCAGGGGAGCTGCGCTGACCCGCGGCGATGCTCAGCCTACCACAGCTTCCACCACTGCCGGCCGGATTCGGCCGCAGCGCCGTGTTCGGAAGGGCGGAAGCCTTCGGGCCAGTCGGTGCTGCCGTCGAACTCAGCCCCCTTCATCTGGATCCCTTCCATCTGGGCATCGGTGAAGAGGGTGCCGCGGAGGACCGCGTTCGAGAGATCGGCTCCGGTCAGGTTGGCCCCGGTGAAGTCGGAGCGCGACAGATCCGCACCGCGGAGCGAAGCCCCGGTCAGATCGGCGCAGCAGAGCTTGGCGCCAGCCAGTTCGACCCCGTCCATCTTGGCGCGGGTCAGATTGGCGTGATTCAGATACGCGCCCATCAGCACCGCGCGGTTCAGGCTGGCATCCACCATCGTCGAGCCGCCAAGCCGGGCCCGCATCAGATTGGCAAAGTTCAGCTTGGCGTTCGTCAGGTTGGCGTTCTGCAGGTTGGCATGCGTCAATGTGGCGCTGGTCAGGTTGGCGTCGGTCAGGTTCGCCCGAATGAGCATGCAACGGGTGAAGTTGCCGTCGTTCATCTGGGCTGCGATCAGATTCACGCCGAACAGCCCGGCACCCGAGAAATTGGCGCCTGTCATGCGGGCGTGACCCATATTGCATCGAGTCAGAATAGCGCCCGAAAAATTAGCGGCCTCGAGATGGGCCGACTCCAAGTTCATGCCGGCCAGGTAGGCTTCTTCCAGCATCACCTCGCGCAAGTCGGCTCCGGCCAGAGTCTGGCTCGGGAACGTCATCAGCGGTTCGAAGGTGATCTTATGGATGTCGATCATGCGGCAGGCGGCAAGCTTCTGTCACAGGGTTGGCGGCATTATCTTCGCGACGCACTTGGTCAAAAGCAAGTGTTGCCGAATGGGTCGATGATTTTTGCGACCAGGCATTATCTACGCGATGTTTTTTTTGCACCGCGAAGAGTGTCGCAGGGAATGGAACGCTCGGCAAGGCACTCCTGGCTGCAAGTTGTCTGGGCGAGTCACTTCTTGCCCAGGCTCCGTTGACGCTGGAAGAATCGCGAGAGGATCTGTCCGCATTCTTCGGCCAATACCCCCCTGGTGATCTGACATTGATGGTTGAGCCGCGTGTCTTCGAGCAATCGGAACAGGGATTCCACAGCGCCGGCCTTGGGATCGGTCGCCCCGTAGACCACCCAGGGAATGCGCGCCTGAACGATCGCCCCCGCACACATCGGGCAAGGCTCGAGGGTGACATAAAGCGTACAGTCTTCCAGTCGCCAACTCCCCAGGGATTCGGCCGCTTGGGTGATGGCGATCATCTCGGCATGGGCCGTCGGATCGTGCAGCGTTTCTCGCAGGTTATGGGCTGACGCGATCACCTGGCGGTCGTGCACAATGATGGCGCCGACGGGCACTTCAGACTCTTCGGCGGCCTGTTGGGCCTCCTGGTAGGCCATTCGCATGAAGCGTTCGTGGTCGAGCGCCAAATCCATCATCGATTCCCCTTTGAGAAACTTCGTGGGGCGAATTCACCGCCCGGCAGGGTCTTTTAAGAGTAGCTGGCCGCGCTCCAAAGGGAAGGAGCGGCCAATGATAAGATAAATCCTCGCCCAAGTTGACTTTGGGTCGCGCCACCCATTAACATATCAGTATCGAGTGATGGGTTCGGGGCGATGATTGCGTCGCCCCACGAAACGTTTCTCGGCTGCGGACAAGTACTAGCAGCGATTCCTGCCTGATCTGCCTCCCTGCTGTCTCCTCCAAGGAAACCGCGATGCTGCGGAGTCTCTCTCCTCCCCTTTGCTTCGCCGCGCTGGCTGCATGCTGCTTGTTGGGGGGCCGCACGCCCTTGTACGGCGCGGAACCGGCCAAACCGATGGCCGCCCCGCCTGCTCCTGCGATTCCGGCGGCAGCCAAGCTGGTGGTGACCCCCTCTCGCGTGGAACTGGGCGAACCGGCCGCGCGGCACGGGCTGTTGGTCACCGCCGTAGCGGCCGACGGCAGCCAATGGGACGTCACCGCAAAGGCGCAGTATACGAGTGAGAACGCCGCGATTTTGGCTCTGCTTCCCGGTGGCGAGTTGCAGGCCCTCGGCGATGGCGAAGCCCGCGTGGCGATCACCTATGGCGGACAAACGGCCCACGTTGCGGTAAAGCTGAGCGGCCAGACGCAGCTACCGGCCATCTCCTTCCTTCACGATGTCCAGCCTCTGCTCACGCGGGCCGGCTGCAATCAAGGGGCTTGCCATGGCAAGGGAGCGGGCCAGAATGGCTTTCGTCTCTCGCTGCGAGGTTACGCCCCGGAGTGGGATCACGAGTGGATCACGCGCGAGTATCTGTCGCGGCGGATCAACCGGCTGGTGCCCGATTCGAGCATGATTCTGACCAAGGCGCTGGGCGTGGCCCCGCATGCCGGCGGCCGGTTGTTCGCCGCCGAGAGCCGCGAGCATCGCCTGCTGCGCGATTGGATCATCGGCGGCACGCCCGGTCCCAAGAAGGACGAGCCGGCCCTGGAAAAGATCGAGGTCCTGCCGGGCAACCGCCAACTGGTCATCGGACAGACGCAGCAGTTGCTGGTCCAGGCCCGCTTTGCCGACGGCCGGACGCGCGACGTGACCTGGCTGTCGAAATTCGCCGCCAACGACGCCAGTGTGCTGGACGTGAACAGCAAAGGTCTGGTCCGGGTGCTGCGCGCCGGCGAGACCGCCGTACGGGTCAGTTTTGAAGGGGCCGTGGAGATCGTGACGCTGACGATCCCTTATGAACGGCCGATCGACGCCGCCCGGCTGGCCGCGCGGAACAACTTTATCGACGAGCACGTGATGGCCAAGTTGGCCGCGCTGCACATTCCGCCCAGCGAGCTGGCCGCGGACGAGATCTTCCTCCGCCGGGCGTTTCTGGATGCGATCGGCACGCTGCCGACCGCGCAAGAGATGCTGGCTTTTCTGGCCGACACGCGGACCGACAAGCGGGCCCGCGCGATCGATGACCTGCTCGCTCGGCCCGAGTTTGTCGACTACTGGGCGTTGCAGTTGGGGGACCTGTTTCAGAATCGCAAAGAACGGGACCACGATGTCCGCGGCACCAAAGGGGTCCGGCAGTTCCATAGCTGGATCCGCCAGCAGGTCGCCGCCAACCGGCCCTGGGATCAACTGGCCCGCGAGGTGCTGACGGCCAGCGGCTCGTCGACCACTTCGCCCGCGGTCGGCTACTTTGTGGTGACCGTTGGCGAGAAGAACAAAGCCCAAGAATCCGAAGTGGTGGCCAGCGTCGCGCAGGCGCTGCTTGGCACGCGGATCGGCTGTGCCCAGTGCCACAATCACCCGCTCGAGAAGTACACGCAGGACGACTACTACCACTTCGCCGGGTTCTTCTCGCGGATCAAACTGAATCGCAAGAAGTCGGACGTCGGCACCACGCAACTCGTCATGCACGACGTGAACGCCAAGGATGCCAAGCGGCAGATCGGGGCCAATCAGCCTCGGACCGGGCAGTTTCTTGCTCCGCGACCGCTCGATCGCGTCGACATGGAGTTCACGGCTGCCGACGACCCGCGCACCAAACTGGCCGACTGGATGACCAGCCCGCAGAACGAGAACTTCAGCGGCTCGATCATCAATCGCATCTGGAAGCACTTCTTCCGCTCGGCCCTGGTTGAACCGGTGGACGATCTGCGGGCCAGCAATCCCCCCTCGAACCCCGAGTTGTGGAAGGCGTTGAACCAGGACTTTGTGGCGAACAAGTTCGACCTGAAGCACCTCATCAAGCTCATTCTGAACTCGCGGACCTATCAGCTCTCGAGCGAGACGGTCCCCGGTAATCAGACTGAGACCCGCTACTACTCGCACTACTACGCCCGGCTGCTGCCGGCCGAGCCGCTGCTGGATGCGGTCTCGCAAGTGACCGGCGTTCCCGAGAACTTCCCCGGCTATCCGCAGGGAGTGCGGGCGATTCAGTTGCCCGACCCAGGCTTGAACTCGTACTTCCTGTCGCTGTTCGGACGCTCCGAGCGGGTGACCGCTTGTGCCTGCGAGCGCGGCGGCGAAGTGACGATGCCGCAGTTGCTTCACTTGCAGAACAGCGACCGGCTGTTGCAGAAGTTCCGAGCGGCCGATGGACGGCTGGCGGCGCTGATCAAGTCGCAGAAGACGGATGACGAGATTGTGGAAGAGCTGTTCCTGGCGGCCCTGGGCCGACGACCTCGGCCCGATGAGAAGCAGGTGCTGGCCGCGCAGCAAGGCAAGGGCGATCCTCGCGAGGAAGTGATGGCCGATGTGCTGTGGGCGTTGGTGAACTCGAAGGAGTTCTCGTTCAATCATTAACTTGTAACTTGGTCCCAGGCTCCGCCTGGGATCACACTGACCAGAGGCTCCGCCTCGTTTGTTGCGATGCAAGGCGGGGCTAACCTTGGATCCTTCCGCCAAGAATATTGACTCGCAGAGAAGTAGAAGAATCGCTCGACTGGCCTTGGTGGGCACAGCCCACCCTACAGAAAGTGACACGGAGCTGACCCGATGCTGGATATCTCGCTCGCCCGACGCCTGATGCGACGCTGCGATGGCCTGGCCCGCCGCGACTTTCTGCGCGTGGGGGCATTGGCTCCGCTGGGGCTTTCGCTGCCGGCGCTCCTCTCGAACGAATCCGCGGCGGCCGAATCGAAGGGCCCCAAGCCGCGCGCCAAATCGGTAATCCTGGTCTACCTGGGCGGCGGTCTCTCGCATCACGACAGCTTCGACATGAAGCCCGACGCCCCGGAAGAGGTACGCGGCAAGTATAAGCCGATCGACACCGATGTTCCCGGTACGCGGATCGGTGAACTGCTCCCCAACATGGCCCGCATGATGGGCCAGGTGGCCCTGGTCCGCTCGGGCTCGCACAATAACGACCATCACGAGACGGCCACCAACTGGGTCCTGTCGGGCCGCTTCGGTTCGGCCTTTGGCGACTACCCGGCCATCGGCGCGGTGGTGGCTCACGAAGTCGGCTTTCAGTCGGCCCTGCCTCCGTACATGTCGATCCCCCGCAATCCGTCGTTCACCTGGGAACTGGGCAAGAGCGCCTGGCTGGGCGGTCGCTACGAGTCCTTCCGCACAGGCGACCCGAACGATCCCAGCTTTAAGGTGCAAGACGTGGCCCCAGCCGAGCCTCTCTCGGCCCGTCGGATCGAGCGTCGACAGTCGCTGCTGAGCGCCGTCGACAAGCTGGCCCGCAATGTCGAGGGGAACGACCAGATCACGACCTACGACGAGTTCCACGAGCGGGCGGCCACGATGATCCTCTCGCGCGAGGCCCGCAGCGCCTTCGAGATCGAGCAGGAGGATCCTCGCCTGCGCGATCGCTACGGCCGCACGACCTTCGGCCAGAGCTGTCTGCTGGCTCGCCGGGTGATCGAGCGCGGCGTCCGCTTTGCCACCATCAACTTCGGCGGCTGGGACCATCACGGCAAGATTTTCGAGAGCCTGGACAAGAAGCTCCCCGAGTTCGACCTGGGTTTCTCGACGCTGATCAGCGACATGCAGGAACGGGGCCTGCTGAAGGACACGCTGGTCGTGGCCTTTGGCGAGTTCGGCCGCACCCCCAAGATCAACAAGGATGCGGGGCGCGATCACTGGGGCCCGGCGGCCTCGATGCTGTTCGCTGGGGCCGGCGTTCGCGGCGGTCTGGTGCTGGGGGCCACCGACAAGGACGGGGCGTATGCCACCAAGCGGCCAGTCGCCCCGGCCGATGTCTGCTTCACGATCCTCGACGCACTGGGGATCAATCCGGACAAGATGCTGGTCGATCCCTCGGGCCGCCCGATCCATATTCTGGAGAGCGGCGCCAACATCAAGGAGCTGTACGCGTGATTCACCTTGCAGTCCTTGAAGTGAACATCCCGCCGGCCAGCCAACCGGTGGCGACCGTCGCGGTGCCGCAGCATGCGACCGTCAGCGAGTTGACCGCAGCCGTGGCCGAGACGGCGACCCGCGCTCGCCCGGTGCATGGCGAACTGCTGAAACTGGCCCGCTTCCTGCGCTCGGCTCGCCCGAACTAGGGAACAGCAGCGGTCCGCGTTCTTCCTGAGCGGCAAGGCGCTAGCCGCCGGTGGCACACGAACGAGCATTCCAACCAATCTAGGAGTGGAAACTCTCACGGGTACTACCGGCGGCTAGCGCCCCGCCGCTCCGTTTATCGACTAGGGATATGGTTATGAGCATCCGTTGGCACTTCGGACTTTTCTTCGCGGCGATTGTCGGCGGCGTGGCCTTCGCCCAGGACAAGAAGGACGAGAAGAAGGACCAGCCGGTCGTGATCCTCTCGAACCCCTTGGGCGTGCCGCTCGGGGCCACCACCAAGGTCACCCTGCGCGGGATGAAGCTGGACGAAGCCAGCGAGATCCGCGCGGTGGAGTCCGAAGTCAGCGTGAAGCTGGTCAGCAAGGGGAAGTCGAAGATCGATCAGCAGGATGCCTCGCTGATCGGCGACAGCCAGCTTGTGGCCGAGTTGACCCTTCCCGCCGAACTGGCAGACCCGCTGTTGTCGCTGGTGGTGGTGACTCCGGCCGGGGTGAGCAAGCCATTGGCAATTCTTGTCGGCGGAAGTGTCCTGCCCGAGCAGGAGCCCAATCCGGGCTTCAAACAGAGCCAGCCGATCGCTTGTCCGGCCGTGATTGCCGGCCAGATTCAGCACGCCCACGATGTCGACGTCTTCCGCTACACGGCGCAGGCCGGCGAGCGGGTGATCTTCGAGGTTCAGGCTCGGCAGCATGGCTCGGCACTGGATGCGACGCTGTCCCTCTACGACGAGCAGGGGCAGTTGGTAGCCAGCAGCGACGACCTGAATGAGGCCCGCGACCCGCTGCTGGACGCGACCTTTGCGAAGGCTGGCGTCTTCTACCTGAGCCTGGCCGACGCGCACGACCAAGGGGGCGCGGCCCATCCGTACCGGCTGGTCATCCGCCGACCGTAAGTGGCAGGGCGTTTATTTGAAAATAAGCTCCAAACTAAACTGTTAGTCTGGTATACTGCGTAATGGGTCGCAGTCTTTTCGGCGATTAATCGTTTGGAAGGGAACCACAGAGGCACAGAGACACAGAGGAAGAAGGCGGAAATCAAAAGTAGGAAAAAACTCGCCCCCCGGGCGCGCCAACCCGAAAAGTTACGCGCCCCGCGGGACGCCGGCGCCCCCCGGGACCTCCGCGCCCCAACCCGAAAAGTTACACTCCTCTCTTCCTGCTCCCTCCCACTCCGTGGGGAGGGCTGGGGCGGGGGGCTGCGGTCCGCTCAGGTCTACCAACGCGCAAAGTTACAAACCGGGCGCGCCAACCCGAAAAGTTACGCGCCCCGCGGGACGCGGGCGCCCCCTGTGGCCTCCGCGCCCCAACTCGAAAAGTTACACTCCTCTCTTCCTGCTCCCTCCCACTCCGTGGGGAGGGCTGGGGAGGGGGGCTGCGGTTCGCTCAGGTCTACCAACCCGAAAAGTTACAAACCCGGCGCGCCAACCCGTAAAGTTACGCGCCCCGCGGGACGCCGGCGCCCCGTGTGGCCTCCGCGTCCCAACTCGAAAAGTTACACTCCTCTCTTCCTGCTCCCTCCCCTCACGTGGGAAGGAGCAGGAAGAGAGTGGGTGGTGCAGCCTCAATCGCACAACGAGGAATCGCCTTCATGATTCTGTCGTTTCATGATTCTGTCATTTGTTTTTGAACAGGAGGAAGCAGAGGTAACAAAGAAACCCCTCCGTTACCTCCCTTTCCTCCTGTTCAAAACTAATCTCGCCACCAACCCGCAAAGTTACATCCCTAGCGCACGATCTCGCTTTTCCCCCTCTGTGCCTCTGTGTCTGTGTGGTTCCACTCCTTCCGTTCCAATTCCGATGCGGGGGACGGCCGCTCTACTATCAAGATCAACCCTTTCGCGGTCGGCCTTGCCGGCGAAGCCGGACTTTCCAAAAACGGGCCCCGTCCGGATAGGGCCTCCCTCTTCTTCCGCCCGGTGTCGCGCGTGGTATAATCGGCCAGCGGTCACCCCCGCCCCGATGGCGTCCCGCGCTCCCCTTCGGTAAAACAACTTGACAGCCCTTCCGGCAAGAATATCATTCCTAAAGCACGCGTTGCGTAAGCAACCACTCACTAAGGAGTTACCCGCGATGGCCGTACATCGGCGATTGGAAACGACGGAAGTCGGTCAAGTAACCGTTGTCCGCTTCGTGGATCGGAAGATTCTTGACGAGTCGAACATCCAGCAACTCGGCAACGAGCTGTTTCGATTGGTGGAAGAAGAGAAGAAGTCGAAGCTGCTGCTGAACTTCTCGAACGTCGAGTTTCTCTCGTCGGGTGCGCTCGGCAAGCTGATCACGCTCGACAAGAAGGTCAAGGCGCACGACGGCGTGTTGAAGCTGTCGAACATCCGCCCTGAGATTTACGAAGTCTTCGCCATCACGAAGCTGAACAAGTTGTTCGACATCAAGGACGACGAAGCTTCGGCCCTGGCTGCGTTCTAAACGACGGAGTGTCTGGCAGGCCGCCCTCGAAGCGCCTGCGCAGGACGGTGCAGATGCACCGTGACAGTAGGACCGACGAGTAGCCTTTCGCGCGAGCGATGGCCAGATCGCCGGCGAGCGTAGTGCTGGCAGAAGTGTTCGAGGCGCCTGGCGTCGAGAACACAGAAGACTGTTCGGTTCCCCCCGCGGCCTCTTCGCGGCTCCTTTCCTCAACGACCGAGCGACTCTCGACCAATGTCAGAGACCTGGAGTTGGCACACCGAGGAGACGCTGCCGAGCGAGACCAACGCCGGCAAGCGGTTCCTCGACGAAGTGCTGGCGCAGCTCGAAGTTCATGAGTACACGCCGAAGGACATCTTCAGCGTTCACATGGCCGTCGAGGAAGCGCTGGTCAACGCCATTAAGCATGGCAACGGACTCGACGCCCATAAACGGGTTCGCGTCGCGTGTCATCTGTCCAAGGTACGCCTGCGAATCGAGATCGAAGACGAGGGGTCCGGCTTCGATCCCAATCAGGTCCCCGATCCAACGGATCCAGGGAACATTGAACTGCCTTGCGGGCGGGGACTGATGCTGATGCGCAGCTTCATGGACAATGTCGAGTACAACAAGGCCGGCAATCGCGTGGTGATGGAAAAGCACCGCACGGCTGGTTGAAGCGTCGCGCCTTTCTCTCTCGGGCCGACGGGTTTCTTTGTGGATTCGCCGCTGCAGGGAACTCGCAGGCGGATTTTCACGAACAGCTTCTGCCCCTCTGACTTCCTACCTCCCGTAGCCGGCCGCGAATGACCAAGATTGTTCCTTTAGTCCACCATGGCGAAACGCTGCCGGACCATCCGGAAGCGCTGTTGGGGGGCAAGGGGACCAATCTCGCCCGGCTCGAGACCCTGGGGCAGAACGTACCCGATTTTTTTGTGGTCACCACGGCCGCCTTTCGCCAGGCGTTGGACCACGCCGGCATCGCGGCCCGCGTAGCGGATCGCCTGCAGCAGCTCAACGTCGACGACAACGCTGCGCTGGTTGCGGCCGCCGGCGAGATTCGCGGCTGGATTCGCACAGCGCCGTTGCCGGCCGAAGTAGAGGCCGCGATCGGCCAGGCCTTTCGCACAGCGCTGCCGGGGGCCGACTATCTGGCGGTTCGATCCTCGGCCGCCGACGAAGACGCCGCCGGGCAATCGTTCGCTGGCATGCACGACAGCTTCCTCTTCGTGCGCGGTCTGGAAAATGTGCTGGCCAAGGTCCGCGAAGTCTGGGCCTCGGCCTACAACGAGCGGGCGATCGCCTATCGCAAAAACGCCAGCCTGCCGATCGACGGCATCCAGGTGGCGGTCGTCGTGCAGCGGATGATCGACGCTCGCGCTGCCGGCGTGATGTTCACCCTCAACCCGGCCAGCGGCAGTCCGCATCAGACCATGGTCAGCTCGCTGTGGGGAACCGGCGAGGGGCTGGTCTCGGCCGGCTTTGCCGCGGACACGTTCACCGTCGATAAGAAGTCGCTCGAGTTCACGGCCGACCTGGCCGACAAGCCCGAGCAGCTTGTGCTGGACGATGCGGCCGGCGGAGGGCTGAAGCGAATCGCGGTCCCCGAAGCGGACCGCCCGGTCGCCAGCCTGACCCCCGAGCAGGTTCGCGCCGTCGCACGGGCGGGGCAGACCATCGAGCGCTACTACGATCGGCCGCAGGATGTCGAGTTCTGCTTCGATCGCACCGGCAAGCTGTTCATCCTGCAGGCCCGCCCGGTGACCAACCCGGCCGAGTACGGACCGGCGGCCGGCAACCGCCTGACGTGGGACAACTCGAACATCATCGAGAGCTACTCGGGCGTCACCACCCCAATGACCTTCAGCTTCATCCGCCGGGCGTACACGATCGTCTATCACTGCTTTGCCGAGGTGATGGGCATCTCGCCGGCCACCGTGCGGGCCAACCGCAGCACCTTCGAGAACATGCTCGGCCTGATTCGCGGGCGGGTCTACTACAACCTGAAGAACTGGTACCGCCTGATCCATCTGTTCCCGGGCTTCGAGTACAACGCGCGCTACATGGAATCGATGATGGGGCTGAAGGAACCGCTGGAACTGGAAGACCCGGCCGTGCCGGTCAGCTTCTGGCGGAAGTGGTTCGTGGAACTGCCGGCGCTGGTGCGGCTGCTCGTTCGTTCGTCGTTCAACTTCTGGCGAATCCGGACGCTGGTCGACGGCTTCGAATCGAACTTTCGCGAGCACTACCAGCGCTGGACCAAGCTCGACCTGCGCCGCATGCCGCCGCACCAGTTGATGGCCCTGTACCAGGAGATGGAGGACGCCCTACTGTGGAACTGGAAGGCGCCGATCATCAACGACTTCTACGTGATGGTCTACTTCGGCACCCTGAAGAAGCTGTGCGAGACGTGGTGCGGCGATACCTCGGGCGGCTTGCAGAACGAACTGGTCTGCGGCGAAGGAGGAGTCGAAAGCGCCGAGCCTGCCAAGATGCTGCTGCGGCTGGCCAAGCTTGCCCAGGACAACGACGCCCTGGGGAAGCTGGTGCGCGAAGAGCCGCTGGAGATCCTGCCCGCCCGCATCGCCGACGATCCCCACTTTGCCAACTTCGACGGGCTGATGCGGACCTATCTCGATCTGTACGGCTTCCGCTGCATGAACGAGCTGAAGCTGGAAGAGTACTCGCTCCGCGATCGTCCGCACGTTGTCTATCAGGTGATCCGCAACTATCTGCGGCTGAACGATCCGGCCGCGCTCGACGTGCGAGCCATGGAAGTCCGCGAGCAGCAGATCCGCCGCGACGCCGAGGCGAAGGCCTTCGAAGCGTTGGCCCAAGCCCCCGGCATGCTGCCCAAGGGGTGGATCTTCCGCTGGATCCTGGGGAACGCACGGCTGGGAGTGAAGAACCGCGAGAACATGCGCTTCGCCCGCACACGGATCTATGGCTTGCTGCGCGAAGTGATCCGGGCGCTCGGGGCGCAGTTGGCCGAAGAGGGGCTGCTGGCGCAGGCCGAGGACGTTTTCTATCTGACGCTTGACGAAGTCTGGGACTTTGTGAAAGGAACAGCGGTCACCACCAACCTGCGCGATCTGGCCCGACTGCGTCGCGTGGAGTACGACGGCTTCCGCGACGAGTCGATCGAGCCTCCGGATTCGCGGTTCGATACCTTCGGCATGACGTACCATCGCAATCTGTTCAAGAACTCGCAGGCCGAAGCGCCCGCCCATGCCGATGGGAAGCTGCGCGGGATCGGCTGCTGCCCCGGCACGCGGACCGGCCCGGTCAAAGTCTTGCGCTCGCCGACCGACGACATGAACCTGTCGAGCGAGATCCTGGTAGCCGAGCGGACCGACCCGGGCTGGGTGCCGCTCTATCCGGCCGTCTCTGGCATCTTGATCGAGCGGGGGAGCATTCTGTCTCACTCGGCCGTGGTCGCCCGCGAGATGGGCATCCCGACCATCGTGGGCATCAACGGGCTCCTCAAGACAATCAAGACCGGCCAGCGCGTGACGATGGACGGCCGGGCCGGGACGATTGAACTGCTGACGGATGAGCCAGGGCCGCACTCAACCAGTCCCCCCGCGCCCGCTTAGATCAGTTTCTTGTAAGCATCGATCAGCTGATCGGTCTGCTCCGCCAATCGGCCGCAGGCGATGACCTTCTTCGACTTCAGGTCCAGGTGGGCGGTTGCCCGCTGAGCGAACCAAGCGTCCAAGTGCTTGCGTAAGCGCCCTAGCAAGGCCACCAGCGAGTCGCGATGGGCCACGAATTTGGCCCGGCCGGACCACAAGAAAAGCGGAGTGGGGCCCGAGCGGACCGTCTTGCCATTGTGGATCAGGTTTTCGTGTGCGTCGTTGAAGATCGCCAGGCTCTTGGCGCGGGCCTTCTCGAATTCTGCCGCCGCCTCGGAGGCCGCCCGTTCCTCGGCCAGCAGCTTCTTGGTGTCGCCGCCGCGAATGGCGCCAGGCAGAAACGACAGCTTGTCCTTGGTGAATGTCCGCAGGTCCGCCGCATCAAGCGGCGACTTGGCCCCCAGCAGCGCGTCGCGCGCCGCCAGAATGTCGATGATCTCGGCCGTGTCCTTCTCGGCCCGCTTCAGCAGCTTGGGGTCGACCGGTGCCTCGTCTTCGGACTCGTCTTCGTCCCCCTCGTCCGACAGAAGGGTGAGCTTGCCGTTGGCAAACTCGTAGAGCTGCTGATGCTTCTTGAGGAACTTGTCCATCATCGGCGCGATGATCTTGGTCTCGATCCGCAGCAGATCGCGCTTGCGGGCGTCGTTCAACTGCTTCAGGTATTCCGGCGTCATCGTCTTGACCTTGGCGGAAGCCATTTCTTCCAGCACCTCGCCGATAGCCTCCAGGTCCTCGTGATTATTCAGAGCAGTGGCTTGCTTCAAGTCATTCAGCTTGGCGGCCAGGGCTGCACGACGGGCCTGCATGGCGTTTACGATCTTCTGCGTAACGCACATCTGAATGACCTTCAGATCCGGGTCATAGGCCTTGAGCGCATTGCCCAGGTCGGCGACCTTGTTGAACTCCTTGCTCCCCAGAAAGACGTCGGCCAACAGCTTTTTGAGATCGGCGAGGCTTGCCACGGAATGCTCCCCTTCAAGGGTCAGATTGCGTTTGATTGATTGACTGACTACGGAAGCAAGTTTAGGACGTGTAGGCCGCGCGATCTACGAACGAAAGGCGCATAATCCTGACAAGATCTGTGCATCGTAACTGCGCTTATGCTTGCGACGCCGAAGCCCAGCGATTCAAATGCCTTCTGTTCCCGCGACCTTCCCACCGCGCGTGCCGCGTTTTCCCCTGTTACTTGCTCAGGTGCTTCATGAATCGCTCGCTTCGCTGGCTTTCGTTCCTCGCCCTGTCGGTGTCCCTATTCGTGGCTTCGCCCGCGCAGGCGCAGCAGACCAAGCCGGGCAAGCTGCTGGTCTATGTCGGCACTTATACTGGCCCCAAGAGCAAGGGGATCTATCGCTATCAGCTCGATCTGGCGACCGGCGCCATGACCCCGGTGGGCGAGCCGACCGAGTCGCCGAACCCGTCCTTCCTGGCGCTGGCCCCCAACCATAAATTCCTGTACGCAGCGAACGAGGTCGGCGAGTTCGACGGCAAGAAGACCGGCGCGGTGACCGCATTCTCCATTGATCCTGCCACGGGCGCGCTGACGCAGTTGAATCAGCAGTCGTCGGAAGGCTCGGGCCCGTGCCACCTGGTGGTTGACGAGGCGGGCAAGAATGTGCTGGTGGCTAACTACGGCGGCGGCAGCATCGCCGCGCTGCCGATCCAGGAGGATGGCCGGCTAAGCCCGGCTTCTTCGGCGATTCCGCACAAGGGCAAGAAGGCGTCGCACGCCCACTCAATCAACCTCGATGCCAAAAATCGCTTTGCGTTCGCCGCCGATCTAGGGCTCGATCAGGTGTTGGTCTACAAGTTCGACTACAACCAGGGGAAGCTGACCGCGAACGACCCGCCCGCCGCGGAACTGGCGGCCGGCAGCGGCCCGCGGCACTTTGCCTTTCATCCTTCGGGCAAAACTGCTTATGTGATCAACGAAACGAGCAACTCCGTGACGGCCTTCTCGTACGATGCCGACAAGGGCGTGCTGAAGGAGATCCAGACCATCACGACCTTGCCTGCCGACTTCAAATCGCAAAGTCACACGGCCGAGGTCCAGGTTCACCCGTCGGGCAAGTTTTTGTACGGCTCGAATCGCGGGCATGACAGTCTGGCCATCTTTGCCATTGAAGAGGACGGCAAGCTGAAGGCCGTCGGGCACCAGCCGGTTGGCAAAGCCCCTCGCAATTTCGGGGTCGATCCGACCGGCGCGTATTTGCTGGCGGCCGGGCAGAACTCGAACTCGATCCTGGTCTTTAAGGTCGATCCGCAGACGGGTCTGCTGAAGCAGGTCGGCGAGCCGGTCGAAATTGCTTCGCCGGTGTGCGTGAAGTTCATGCCGCTGAAATAGCTTTTGATGCCGCCCCCATTTGCACTGCAGGCGGCCGGCACACGGAGAGGCTGTATTTTTTTCAACGGCGAGGGAGGAAACGCCAGTGGCTCCGGATCTGAGCGGCAAGGCGCTAGCCGCCGGTAGTACACGGTTCGAGCATCCCATGGGCATTCGTTCTCATCGGCGAAGACGTCCAACGCGCAAGCGATTGGGAGAGCGAAGCCTGGGGCCACCGGCGGCTAGCGCCGTGCCGCTCAGTTTGCGTCGCTGACGGTTGAAGAGGCTCCAGGCGGACGGCACACGGAGTGTGCCTGCTACTTTACACTCTCTACTCAGGCAATCGGATGGATCTGGAACTGCGCGGCAAAGTGGCATTGATCGTGGGGGCGGCCGGCTCGATGGGCCAGGCTATGGTATCAGCGTTCCAAGGCGAAGGGGCTCATGTACTGGCCGCGGATCTGCCCGGCCGGGTGCAGGCCCCGCCCGAAGTCGTGCCGTTGGAAATCGACGTGACCCGCGAGGAGAGCGTGCGGGCCGCGGTGCAGGCCTGCCTGACGCTGCACGGCAGAATTGACATCCTGGTGTCGCTGGTAGGGATCTATCAGGCCCGGCCGATTGTCGAGATCTCGCCCGACGACTGGGATCTGCTGTTGTCGGTAAACCTGAAGGGCTCGTTCCTGGTAGCCCGCGAAGTCCTGCCCCACATGCAGCAAAGCGACTACGGGCGGATGATCTTTCTGGCGTCGCTGGCCGGCCAGGTGGGCGGAGTCGTCTCCGGCGCGCATTACGCTGCCAGCAAGGCGGGGGTTTTGTCGCTGGTGAAGAGCCTGGCCAAGCAGGCCCGCGAGCCGTGGATCACGGTGAATGCTGTGAGCCCCGGACCGGTGAGCGGTGCCATGACCGACGCCTGGCCCGAGGCGGACCGCCAGAAAATGATCGACGCGATCCCCCTCCGGCGTTTTGGCCGACCGGAGGAGATCGCCGATCTGGTCCTGTTCCTCAGCTCGCCCAAGGCTGCGTACATCAAAGGGGCGCGCGTCGACATCAACGGCGGAGCGCACATGGACTAAGGCAAACGGCTAACCACTACGCGCACTTTGCCAGATACGCGGTGCTGCGAGGTTCCAGATTCACCAGCACCTCAGGGAAACGCAGGTCGGCGCACACATCGGATTCTCCCTGCCCCAGCACTGCCAGTTCGGGCATCAACATCGGCCCGGCCGACGTGTGAACAGGCATGCCGGGGACCAGATCGAGCCAGCCCAGCAGACGATCGGCAAGCGCCACCACGGCCAGGCCTGTTAACGGTGCCGAGGGATGCTCCAAATGGCCGCAGGTGAAGAACTTCAAGTTCGCGCTGCCGTACAGTTTTGGCTGAACGACTGCCATTCTCGAAAGGAGCGGATTCGCCAGCGATCCCGAGGCTTCCCAAATGGCCTTGGCCTGGGCCAGCGGAAAGTGGTGTACGTTCTCATCGGGCCGCGCGAGCACAATCAGATAATCGTTCAGCGGGCCGTGCGCCTCGGCGCATAGATGCCCGGCCACCGCGCCGACATTGCGCAGCTCGAAGGGGATCGCTCGCCAGGTCTGATAGACCGAGGCCTCGGATTCGCACACGCTCAGCGTGGTCAGGGCGTCGATCTTCGCTTTGAAACCACCCGGCAGTTCCGCCCAGGCTTCGCCCCGCTGACGGGCCCGCAGCGCGCGGTCATAGGCCAGCACCGCGGCCGTGGTGTTGCCGCAGGCCACGACCTGCGACTGGGTAGCGTCCTCCGAGATCTGGTAGCAAGCCAGATGGCAGGCGGACTCATCCGACGAGATGCAGGCCACTTTGTCTCGATCGCAAAGGACCGGCGGATCGGGAACCGTCTGGTACGACGCAACCGATTGCTGGGCCACATCGCCCGGGCACTCCAGAACCATGCCGCAGGTTCGCACGAACTCGGCGTCGTCCTGGGGCTGTCGAGTGCGAAAGGTCGCCCAGCTTTCCGGCGAGCACTCTGCCGGTCGGGCCGCGAGGGGATGTCGAGGGGACACGCTGCTAAGTTTCAAACTCATGATGCTAGCTCCATTCCGCGAAGGGGCGGGGAATCTAACGGGTGAGGCTCCGATCGCCAAGACACATTTCGCGGTGGCGATCGAGGGGGATCAGGTAAGGCTTCGTGTCCCCCTCACTTGACGACGCAAAATACTCGCTCAGGCGACGTAAGCCGGTTATCATCAAGCGATTGTTCGTACCGTCGGCAGTCCGTGGGAAGGTGGGGTTGTAGTGGCCTGTGCAATGCGAATCGTTGTCGGTCTGGTTTTGATTGCCAGCATTTTTCCCGTGACGGCCAGCGCGCAGGATGCCTGGCGGAAGCCGCTCGATCCTTTCCTCAAGACCCACTGCGCCGATTGCCACTCGGGCGACGAGCCTTCCGGCGGACTCGACTTCTCCAAGCTCGGCAGCTTGAACGACGCCGAGCAACGGCGACGCTGGGTCCGCGTGCATGATCGCGTGGCCAAGGGAGAGATGCCGCCGGCCGATTCGCCCAAGCTGGCCGAGGCCACCAAGAAGCCGTTTCTCGCCGGCCTGAATGTCGCACTGACCAAGGCCGACGCCGGGGCCCGTCACACGGTCCTGCGCCGCTTGAACCGCGTGGAGTACGAAAACACCGTCCGCGATCTGTTCGACATCCGCGTTGACGTGAAGAGCATGCTGCCCGAGGATCCCAAGACGCACGGCTTCGACAACATCGCCGAGGCGCTCGCCATCTCGCCCGAGCAGATGGAGGTCTATCTGCAGGCGGCCGATCTGGCCCTGGATCAGGTGTTTGGATCCGAGAAAGAGCCCAAGCGGGTCAACGCCAAGAAGCCGCTGGGGCTGGACGAATTCCCCGCCAAACAGATCGGCAGACTCTTCGAGAAGACCGAAGACGACGCCCTGATCGCCTTTCAAGGCTACTGGTGCCCCACGGTGTTTCTGTCGGGCCAGGCCACGGTCGATGGCACCTACAAGGTGAAGATCCACGCCCGGACCCATCAGACCGACAAGCCACTGGTGATGGCCGTGTACGGGGGAGACGTGGTCGTGGGGCGAGGTCCGGTTCACCTGGTTGGCTACTACGATGTGGCCCCGGGCAAGGAGTGGACGGTCGTCGAGTTCACCGACTTCATGCAGGCCCGCGGCGCGTACCAGATGAAGCCCTATCATCTGCGGGCGCCGACCCAGGGGGACAAGCGGTTTACGGGCCCTGGCCTGGTAATCGGCGAAGTCGAGGTGATCGGCCCGCTGGAAAGCTGGCCCCCGGTCAGCCGTGGCAAACTGCTGGGGGAAGTCGACCCCAAGCAGGCCAAGCTGGAAGATGTGCGGCAGATCGTGGCCCGGCTGCTCCCCCGTGCCTTCCGCCGCAAGGTCGAGAGCGACGAGATCGAGAAGTACGTGGCCTTGGCCGCGGTGCAGCTCGATGCCAAGCGTCCTTTTCAAGCGGCGCTGCGCGTCGCCTTGAAAGGGGTCCTCTGCTCCCCCGAGTTCCTCTTCCGCGATGAACCGACCACCGATGCCAGCAAGCCCGCAGAGCCGATCGCCCCGCACGCGCTGGCCTCGCGGCTTTCGTACTTCCTGTGGAACTCGATGCCGGACGAGGAACTGCTGACCCTGGCGGCGTCGGGTAAATTGGCTCAGCCGGCCGTGCTGCGCGAACAGGTCGAACGCATGCTGCGCGATCCCAAATCGGCCCGCTTCGTCGACAACTTCACCGGGCAATGGCTGATGCTTCGCGAAATCAACTTCACCGAGCCCGACGCCCGGCAGTATCCCGAGTTCGACGAGATGCTGCGGTTCTCGATGCTCGAAGAGACGCGGGCCTTCTTCCGCGAAGTGCTGGAGAAGAACCTGCCGGTCCGCGAGTTCGTCGATTCGGATTGGGCCATGCTGAACGAGCGGCTCGGCGTGCATTACGGCATTCCCGACATCACCGGCCAGCAGATCCGCCGGGTAACGTTGCCCAAGGAGAGCGCTCGCGGTGGGGTGCTGACTCAAGCGGCCGTGCTCAAGGTTACGGCCAACGGCACCAATACGTCGCCGGTCGTGCGCGGGCTGTGGGTCCTGGAGAACATCTTGGGCGAGCACATCCCGCCCCCTCCCTCGGGCATCGCGGCCATCGAGCCGGACATCCGCGGGGCGACGACCGTTCGCGAGCAACTGGCTAAGCACCGTAACGTCGCCTCGTGCGCCGGCTGTCACAGCAAGATCGATCCGCCCGGCTTCGCGCTCGAGAGCTTCGACCCGATCGGCGGCCAGCGGACCTGGTATCGCAGCCTGGGCGAGGGAGAGAAAGTGAACCTGGAGATCGGCAAGATCCGCGTGCAATACAAAAAGGGCCCCAGCGTCGACGGCAGCGGCCAGATGGCAGACGGCCGGAAGTTCGCCGATGTCCGCGAGTTCAAAAAGCTGGTCCTGTCGCAACCCGGGCAAATCTCGAGTTGCCTGGCCGAGAAGCTGCTGACCTATGCCACCGGTCGGGCGATGGGATTCTCGGATCGCCCGGCAATCGCCGCCGTGGTGGCCCGCGCCGCCCAAGACAACGATGGATTCCGAACGCTGATTCACGAAGTCGTGCAAAGCAACACCTTCCGCACCAAGTAGACCGCCATGAACCGACTCGATCGCCGCACGTTTCTCCGTGGAACCGGAGTCGCCCTGAGCCTGCCCATGCTTGATTGCATGCTGCCGGGCGTGACCCGCGCCGCCGAAGGCCCCGCCAAGCCCAAGCGGCGGATGGTCTTCGTCGACCTGGGATTCGGCCTGCACGGGCCGAACCTGTTCCCCACCAAGGCGGGCCGCGACTACGAGTCGACCGTCTACCTGAACGAGCTCCGCGAGTTCCGCGACAAGTTCACCATCATCTCGGGAACTTCGCACCCGGATGTCGACGGCGGGCATCAGGCTTCCAAATCGTTCCTCACGGCCGCCCCCAAGCCGACCAGCGCCAGCTTCAAGAACACGATCTCGGTCGATCAACTGGCCGCCGAGATGATCGGGCTCGAGACCCGCTTTGGGACGCTCACCCTCAGCCTGACGTCGGGCCGCGGCATCTCGTACTCGCGGAGCGGGGCCGAGATCCCCTCCGAGAGCCGCCCCTCGGCCCTCTTCGCCAAGCTGTTTCTGGAAGGCAAGGCCGACGAAAAGGCCCGGCAGATGCAGCGGCTGAAAGACGGCCGGAGCGTGATGGACGCCGTGCTGGAAGATGCCAAGCGGATGGAGAAACGCCTGGGGGCCGGCGATCGGGCCAAGCTCGACCAGTACTTCACCGCGGTCCGCGCCACCGAAGGCCGGCTGCAGAAGGCCCAGGAGTGGGAACTGAAGCCCAAGCCCAAGGTCGACGCCAAGCCGCCGGTCGACATCAACGCGGCCCCCGACGTGATCGGCCGGGCTCGCCTGATGTTCGACATGACTCAGCTTGCCTTCCAGACCGACTCGACCCGGATCGTCACCCTCTACAACCCGGGCGTCAACGCCGTGCCGCCGATCGAAGGGGTGAGCGAGGACTACCACAACCTGTCGCACCACGGCAAAGACGAAGGCCGGCTGGCCCAGCTCAAGATCGTGGAACTGGAGCAGATGAAGCTGCTGGCCGAGTTCCTGGGCAAGCTGCAAGCCACGCCCGAGGAAGGGGAGAGTCTGCTGGACCGCACGATGGTGATGTATGGCTCGGATCTGGGGAACGGCAGCAGCCACGACAACCACAACCTGCCGATCCTGCTGGCCGGCGGAGGCTTCAAGCATGGGCAACACCTGGCTTTCGATCAGAAGCAGAACTACCCATTGCCGAACCTGTTCGTCTCGATGATGCAGCGAATGGGGCTGGAAGTGGACAAGTTCGCGTCGAGCACGGGGACGATGACGGGGCTGGTATAAGGGGCGGGCCGTGGGGACTACGCCGGCGCTTCAGGAGGATTGCGAACCACCGTGGCTCTTCCCGGTCGTCAAACTCTATGGCGTTGTGATGCTCTGCATGGCCTTCGTGGTGATCGGGTCGGAGTGGATGGGGATTTACACCCGCGAGATCTGGGCTCTCTGCGTGTTTGCCGTCGCGACATCTCTGCTCACCCTGCTGGGTGTCTTGCTCGCGCACGCCTCGCGGCTCCGATTCATTTGCTTTCTGGCGGGGTTCTTCGTGATAAGTTACGCATCGAGTTTCCAAACGCGCGATCAAGTCCCTGTTCTGGTTTTCTTGGGGATCCACATTCTGGGAATCGCTATTCCGCTCAAGATGCTTCGAGTAAATCTGCGCCGAGTTCCTTCAAGCGCCCCTTCGCCGCCCCATACTCGCCAATTCGCGATCGCAGACCTCATCGCTTGGACCGCCGCGGTCGCCTGCCTGATCGGCTCGCTGCGTTGGTTGCTTTCCAGTCCGCACTTGAATCACCTTTTGCCTGCGGCGACCTTGGGAATCCCTGTGGGACTTATGGCCATATGGGCCGGAGTGCGTGGGCAGAAAAGATTAGTCGTTCGCGCGTCATTGCTGATGCTCGTCGCGTCTCTGACTGGAATCCTTTGGAACGCGCGCGATCCGGTTGCGACTTACGTGCTAATCGTCGATGGATGTCTCGTCGCGATGACGCTCATGATGGTCACTTACCGCCCGTCGGAGTTGGAAGCCGCGTCGTGACGGAATCTGTGTCCCCAAACCTCGACCAAGAGAACTCCGCGGACCCATGGGCTCCGCAACGGCCATGGCTGGCCCCCGTGGCGAAACTGCATTTCGCCGCGTTCGTCGTTGCGCTCTTGTCGGGATTTCTCTCGACGCCGGCCCTCGGGATGGGGCTGGCGGGAGTCATCGTGTCGGTCGCCACGTTGGTCGGGGTTCTGCTGGCACATGGATCGCGCGGCGTGATGTTCTGTTTTTTGTTTACGTTCTTTCTGACAGGTCTCGCTTCCAGTTTCCAAGAGTTCGAGCAATCCCCCGTTCTTTTCTTCGCCCAAATGCACGTCCTGGGGATCGCAGGGCCGCTGAGAGTGCTGCGGGTCGATTTTCGTCGACGGCATCCGGAGACTCCCATGCCGGCCCATCGATTCTCGATTGCTGAACTGCTGGAATGGACCGCGTGGATCGCTTTGGTGTTTGGCGCCTTCCGCTGGTTCAGCACCAGTCCCCATCTCAGTCGTGACATGTTTTGGCAGAACCTCTATGAGATGTCGCTGGGCATCCCCGCGGGGCTTGCCGCGATCTGGACAGGCAGAGCACGCCCGCAACAACTGCTGCTGCGGGCCTGTGTGTTGATGCTGGTCGCGGTGGTGAGCGGAGGGATCTGGGTGAGGGACCCGGCCGTTTCCTACATCCTGATTGTTGAAGGAACCTTGGTCGCCATGAGCTTGATGATCGTGACCTATACGCAGCAGATCGCGGAGCCATCCTCGGCGATCCAGCATTGCAGTGCCCCGGACAGCGGGCTAACGTAGGCGGCACCTCTCGATCGACCCCGCCAGAGATGAGTGACGCATGACGCACGCTACGAATCCGCAAGGGAATGGGCCGCCAGGCACTCCGCTTCACACCAAGATTTTTTACGGCATGCTGGTCGGGGCTGTGTTGGGGTTGGCCGGCAACTACCTCGGCTCGCGGATGGTCCTGCCGCAGGATGCCGAAGGGAATGTCTCCTGGTGGCGGCTCGATACCAACGACAACGGACTGGCCGACGGCGTCGACTTTCTGGCGGGCGATGTGGCCGATCCGCTGGGCCGCGTCTTTCTGCGGCTGATCCTGATGGTCGTGGTGCCGTTGGTTGTCTCGGCACTGGCCCTGGGCGTGTACGGCATCGGCGACGTTCGCAAGCTGGGCCGCATCGGCCTCAAGACGCTGGGACTCACGGCGGTTCTCTCCGGCATGGCCGTCTTGATCGGCGTGTCGCTGGTCAACGTGCTGGAGCCCGGCAAGTCGCTCCCCGAGGTGCAGCGCGAGAAGCTGCAGCAGCAATACGCCAAGGATGCGAACGCCGGCGTCGAGAAAGCCAAGAACGCCAAGAAGCTCAAAGACATCCTGCTGGACATGATCCCCGAGAACCCGCTGCAGGAGATGGTGGGGGCCGTCGACGGCAGCTCGAAGGGGAACGGCATGCTGGCCGTGATGTTCTTCGCCCTGGCGGTGGGCGTGTCGCTGGCCGCCATGCCGACCGACAAAGCCGAGCCGCTGGTCAAACTGTTTGAAAGCATCTTCGACGTCACGATGATGGTGATCGGCTTTGCGATGAAGCTGGCCCCCTATGCTGTCGCCTGCCTGGTCTTTGCGCTGGTCTCGCGGCTGGGGCTCGACGTGCTGATGACGCTGGGCTGGTTTGTGGCAACGGTCCTGCTCGGGCTGGGCCTGCAGCTCTTTGTCAGCTACTCGGTGATGGTTTACTTCCTGGGTGGCATGACTCCCCGCGCGTTCTTCACCGGCTCAAAGGAGGCCATGCTCACCGCCTTCGGCACCTCGTCGTCGAACGCCACGCTCCCCACGGCCATGCGAGTGGCCGAAGAGAACTTAAAAATCCCGCAGCGGATCGCCCGCTTTGTGCTCACCGTCGGCGCGACGGGCAATCAGAACGGCACCGCGCTGTACGAAGGGGTCGTGGTGTTGTTTCTGGCGCAGGTCTTCGCCGTCGATCTGTCGCTGGCCGACCAGATTAAGGTCGTGCTGATGAGCGTGCTGGCCGGTGTCGGCACGGCCGGCGTCCCCGGCGGATCGATCCCCATGATCGTCATCGTGATGCAATCGGTGGGCGTGCCGCCAGCCGGCATCGGCATCATCCTGGGAGTCGATCGCTTTCTCGACATGTGCCGCACGGTCCTCAACGTGACGGGCGATCTGGCCCTGGCGACCTGTGTGGCCCACGGCGAGCCGTCGGATGCCGTGGCCGAGGCCGAACGGGCCGAGGTTGAAGCGGCCGAGGCAACGCCCGCCATGCCTCCCACGACGTCAAGTTAACTTTTCGGGTTGAGACTCAGCGCGGGCGCTGGGGCCAGCGCGGGCGCTGGGGGGGAGCGCGTAACTTTGCGGGTTGGTCGAACTGAGCGAACCGCGGCCCCCCTCCCCAACCCTCCCCACGGAGTGGGAGGGAGCAGGAAAAGGGGCGTGTAACTTTTCGGGTTGCGACTCAGCGCGGGCGCT
>Ga0105046_10000436_pt1 | contig 57555 bp, 45 predicted proteins | sample MAT03_FD_78385 | JGI IMG/M metagenome (GOLD analysis project Ga0105046, IMG submission 78385) | Freshwater microbial communities from Lake Fryxell liftoff mats and glacier meltwater in Antarctica - MAT-03 (megahit assembly) | ecosystem: Environmental > Aquatic > Freshwater > Ice > Liftoff...
ACTAGCCATGCGTTTGAATTGATCGACGAGGGCGGAGACGACTTCGTAAACCTTGTCTTGCTTGCGACGAGGAAGTTTGGAGATCTCGGCGAAAAGCTTTTTGCCCTTGCTGTTGGATCCCACATTATTTCGTGAGGTGGTCCTCATCGAAATTCGTGATGGAGGGGCAAAGAAATCCCGAACTCAGAGTTACCGTACAGCGCGGAAACGGCAATGGCCCCGGCGCCAACGGGCCTGGCAGATTTCAGCATCGGTGGCTAGACGAGGTCCTCCTGAGCCTCTGCCGCTCTAGAGCGTTCCGCCGGGCGCTACCGTACCGAAGAGGGTTTCGCCCTCGGACACCAGTGCCTGCGCTTCGACCCCCAGGCGCATCCAGCCTGCGGTCAGCTCGCTGCGTGCGAGGCCCGACGTGCGCGGAGGTGTTTCGCCGGACGCCCCGCTTGGGGCCGCCGCTGCGGCTGCGTTTTCGTCGCGACTGCGGGCGAGGTCGATCCATCCCAGTCGCTTGCCTCGGTAGAAGTATTCGAGGCGCATGGAAACGATGGGCTCGCCGCCGGCTGGAATCTCGCCCTTTCCAAGAACCTCGGCCGGAAAGAGCGCAAAGATGCGTTCGTGCCAGTTTGCGGCGGTTGTATCCGGTGTATCGGAGCCATTCGGGATCAACTGTCCGCCGGGCCGGCCATCGGCAAGGCGCTTGAACTTGAAGCGCTTCTTTTCGTTGCCGCCACCGTCACGAACGACCAACTCGTCGAACTCTTGCAACAAGAAGCTGTGGAATCGGCGATCCACCAGGTTGGTCTGTGCTGCGTTGAAGTCGGTGTGGATCTGGTTGGACACCAGATAGACGCGGCCGTCGTCCAGTGCGCGCAGATAGGGTTCGGTGCCGCCGGGGGGCGGTGGCGTCAACGCAAAGCTGCGCGTGATGCCCCGATAGGTGACATGGATTTTCTTTTTGGACTTGTCGAGTCCAAGGGACTTTTGTCGAGCCTCGTCAACCACACCAAGCGAGCGCGACGCCATCAGCGGCGCGAACAGTTTCCAGATGCGATCGGCGGCTTCGTTGCCGCGAATTTGCCGCTCGGGAACATCGGTTTGCACGACCGGGTGTCCCGCTGGCATCGGGCCTTTGTGACCCTTTTTGCCCGACAGTCGAACCAGGGTGAACTCGCCGCCGTCGTCCTTGCCTCCGGTCAACTCCACGAAGCCAAGTTCGCCATCTTCGTATCGGATCTTTTCCAGATCGCTTTTCGTAATATCGATGACGACGGACTGGCCGGAATCCAAATCGGGATCTCTTTGCCAGGTTGAATAAGCGAATGCCAGCCCCAGGAGGGCCAGGATCCCCTGCACGATCACACCCTGACGGGTCATGGTTGAGCCTCCGTGGTGGAAGCGCCGTCGTCGCCTGTCGGTCGCACGGCGGTGGGCTTTGTGGTACGGCGCTTGCGGGTTCGGGTCAGCGTCATGCCAATCCCAAGCACAAGGACCGGTGCGACGAATACACTGGAGTAGAACCACATCACGTCTTGTTTGCGGGTGTGGGTGACGGGGACGTCTTCTTCGTTGTTGATGGATCCGGCGATGGCGTCTTCGCCGCCCAGCCAGCGAATGGCGTCGATGAACAGCGCGGCGTTGGGCCGGTGTTGGATGATGCCATCGGTGAGAAAATCGGAGTCCGCAATCACGATGACGCGGCTTTCTTCTTCGGGCAGCACGGCACTGGCGGTTCGTTTGCTGATGGCTGCGGCCAGTTCGTAGGATTTTCGTACTTCGTCACTCGTGTTGTGCTCGAAATTGTTGTCACGGTCGGCCCAGGTTTTCGAGTCCGCGTGCACGGTGAATCGAACGGTCGTCAGGCTGTCCACGCCCGACTTCAACTCAAGGTAGCCGACGCCCGGGAACACGGCGGGTAGGCCTCGCCCCATCTTCGACAAGGTCGTCACCGAAACGTGTGACGCATAGCTGGCGGCGAAAAGATTCGCGCGATCGGCCGTGGTTCGGGTTCGGCGTGCAAACAGTTCGTCATGGGCCAGTTGCGTGGGCCGGAAGCTGACGCTGAAGGGGTCGAGCAAGTTTTCGTACGCCAGGTTGGCTTCGGGATCGAGCGCAATCAACAATCGGCCCTGACGTTCGGCAAAGCGCGAAATTGCGCCGATTTCCTCGGGCAGGAGCGGCGAAGTCGGGCCAACGATGAGCACGATGCTGGCATCCGCCGGCACATCGGTTCCAAGTCCTTCTGCAAGCCCCAGGTCTTTAACCTCGTAGCCTTGGTCAAGCAGGAACTCGCGGATCAGACGCACCGAGCCGCGGCGATCGGTTTCGTCGGACGGTTCGATCCGGCGTTCACCGTGACCCTGCGTCAGGTATGCGACACGAGGCGGACGCGTGACGCCGAGTAGACGCTTGTGCACTTCACCGTCCAGTTTGCGAAGCGCATCCCTGGCCTTCAAGATCGTGACGGGAAGGCCGATTTGTTCGCGCAGCTTTTCGCGCCCGATGACGATCGCCCCGTTGCCCGAGACACCCATCTCGCGTGCTCGCGCGGGGTCGACCGCGTGATCGACCACTTCGACCTTGAGCTGCGGTGATCGTTGCTTCAATTCTTCGAAATACGCTTCAACCTCGACCAGGACCTCGTTGGCTGGCGGGAAGAAGAGGGTGATCTCGACTGGCTTGTCGAGGTTCTCGATCACCTTCAATGTCGACTCGCCAGCGCGTGCCACGCGAAAGTAGGAGAGATCCGCCTTCTTGTCGCGCTCCGAGGCAACGAAGGCAAACGAAAAGCAAAACACCAGCGCAAGGCCGATGCCAAGCCCCGAGAACATGGCGGCTCGTGCGCGGGCCACGTCGCGAACCGGGGCCCGTGCCATGCCGGCAAGCGACATCTCGACGAACAGCACCGGCAAGGTTCCTAGAATGAGCAGCGCGGGCCAAAGGGTCGAAAAAGCCGCTGCCAGTCGCGGGGACTGTTTCGCCAGCGTGTATCCGGTGAGGTGAAACCAAAGGTCGGAGGTTGCGAAGTACGAAAGCAGCGCCGCGCAGCCGATCCCGTAGAGCAACACCAGGGATTTTTCGGGGCCGCGGGTATGGACGGGCTGTTTGCCCATCGCGACGGCCTTCAGCACGAGCGCGAGAAGTGCCAGAGTAGCGCCCACAACCGTAAAGCCGGTGGCGGCTCCACCGCCGCCCATCAAACGTTCGCCGAGAAAGATGAGTACGAGCGCCGATCCGTACGTGATGGACAGAATGGGTGTCGATGCGACCGGTTTCTGTGTGTCTATCGCCATCGGCGGGCCTCCAGCACACGGGTCGCGGCAAACAGAGAGAAGTAGATCATCATACCGTAGTACACAACGTCACGCAGGTGGATGACCCCTTGCATGAACGGGGTGAAGTGTTTGTGGTAAAGCGCAATCGCCTGAAAGAATTCGTTGAAGGGTCGCTCGGTGACGTGAGCCAGCGCCCACGCAATAAGCAGGGTTGTGACGAGCACGGCCGAGATGATGGCAGCCAGAACCTGGGTGCGGGCGAGGGCGGAACCAAGGGTTCCCAGCGCCAGCGTGGTCCCGCCGAGGAGCAACAGCCCGAGGTAGCCGGCGAAGAGATGTCCCCAGGATATCTTGCCGTTAACCATGATGAGCAACGGCATGTAGAGCGTGGCCAGGGTGATGATGGCGAGGAACGCGAACCCCGACAGGAACTTTCCTAGAATGATTTCGCGATCGCGCACCGGCGAGCTGGTCAGCAGGACAATGGTTCCGGTTTGCTTTTCTTCGGCGAGCAGTCTCATGGACAGAAGGACGCTCGAAATCATGACAAGGCCGCTCGTGTATTCGAGGAACTTGGCGACGACCTCGGCCGAACGATGTTCACCATCGCCGAGCGCAAAGGCATTGAACAAAATGCCGTCAATCAACAACACCAGCGCAAAAATCACGTAACCGCTCATCGAGCGGAAGTAAGCGGCCAATTCTCTGCGTGCGATCAGCAGGGTGTTTCTCATGACGCGTCTCCGGTCGATGCAGGCGAGGTGGGGTCGGCCGTTGGGGGATCATTCCGAGACAACTCGATGAACAGGGATTCCAGGCGAGATGCGGCTTGGTCGATTCGCAACACGTCGAGGCCTGCGGCGACCGAGGCTCGAACCAGTTCGGCGCGCAGATCGGTTTCCGCCCGAATGCGCAAATTCACTTCGCCGGGAAGGGCTGAAGCGGGGTCGTGATCGTTGACCTCGACGACACCCGGCAAGGCCGAAAGTACCGCCCGTGCGGTTTCGATCTTGCCGCGCAAGGTCAGTTCGATGGCACTTTTGCCTCGGCTTTCTGCCAGATCGTCTTCACTACCCTGTGCGACGATTTCGCCCCGCTGAATCACGAGAAGGCGATCACAGGTTTGGCTAATCTCCGCGAGGAAATGGCTCGAGATGAGCACGGTGTGTTGTCCGCGCAGTCGACGGATGAGGTCGCGCATCTCGACGATCTGGATGGGATCGAGGCCGGACGTGGGCTCGTCGAGGATGAGCAAGGCGGGTTGATGAACCAGAGCCTGGGCGACCCCCACGCGCTGTCGATATCCGTGCGAAAGGCTGCCGATGGGCACGTCGTGCATTTCGCGCAGGTCCATTTTCTCTTCGGCCGCCTGTACCTTTGCGGCCGCCTGCCGTGACGGTACGCCCCGAAGTTCCGCGGCAAAACGCAGAAAATCGCCGACGCTCATCTCGTTATAGAGAGGTGGCGTGTCGGGCAGAAAACCGATCTTGGCCCGGACCGCATGTGCGTTGGCCACGACATCGACGCCGTCGACCGTGGCCGTTCCGGAAGTGGGGAGCAAAACGCAGCCCAGCACCTTGAGGGTTGTGGTTTTTCCGGCTCCATTCCGCCCCAAGAACCCGATGACTTCGCCACTGGCGATGTCAAAGTTCAGGTCCCGGATGGCAGCGTGGTCGCCGTAATACTTTGTCAGTCCGCGTACTTGAATCATGTCGGTGAGGTTAGCGGGAGTCCGAAGCCGCACTGTTGTATAACGCAAATGTTGGCCGAACGCACCACCCCACCGCAACCGCTCTGCCCGCCGAGGAATTCCCGGCGGTCTCGCCTTTTTCCGATGACCCTTCTCGTGGTGGCGGGTTCAACCTTTGGGTTGACCTGCAAATCGGACGAGGGTGACGATCGAAGCCTCCAGCCGGGCGCTCTCGATGCAAGCCCGGATACATTGTTTTGGCCAGACGGTGGCCCCAACGAATGCAGGCAAGTCACAAACTTGCTTGGCTTCGAGATGCGTCCGGCAGATATCCTGGTGCTCATCGACCGATCCGATTCCATGCGCTCGGCGTTCGGTACCGGAACACGCTTTTCGATTCAATCGGCCCTGTTGAAGGACCTGATGTCGACTTACGACAAACGGATCCGGTTTGGCTACCTGCCGTTTCCCTTTCGCTCGGGTTGTGGCGGTTCTGGAGCAGTGGCCTGTTGTGTCGGCTCCCCCCCGGTGGGCGTCGCGGATGGCAACGCGGCTGCGATCGGTCTTGCAATTGATGATGCGGCTCCGGTCAGTGGCCAAACACCAACGGCAGCCGCGTTGGCACAGGCGGGGGCCTATTTCTCGGGGTTGAGCGACGGCATCACCAATCGGTACGTGCTGCTTTCGACGGACGGGCATCCTTCCTGTTCCCTCGACGCGGGTCTTGCCGAGAACGTGATTGTGAATGGCGAGTGGACGAAGGGTCCCTGTGCCGATGCGCTTGTGCAGGTCGAGGCGCTGCGGAAAGCTGGCGTTCGCGTGGTCGTTCTGGGCATTGGGAGCGGTCTTGAGATAGGCGAGGCCGGTGCTCCGAGTTGTCTAGAGGCACTGGCGCGTCGGGGGGGATTGCCTCGGCCTGTTGTCGGGGGTCCGTCATTCTTTCCCGCCACGAGCCCGGCCGAACTGGAACGCACCTTGCAAACGATCTTCGGCGCGGTCACGCAGCCATCGTGTGTGTTGCGTTTGGTCGAAAAGCCACCGGACACGGAGCGGGTTGCGGTCTTCTTCGATGGCAAGCAAGTTCCCCGGAATACGCCGCGGATGGCGGGGTGGGAGTGGGTGGAGGGTGGGGTGGGGTCCGCCATTCAAGTGTACGGCGAATATTGTCGGTTGGTGGACAGGTTGCAGGTTGCGGAGATCGAGGTGCGCCATGGGTGCGCGCCGTGTACGGATCTGGCGCTGTGTGAGTGACCGCTGCGGAAGCCCCGATTCGCCGATTACCGCACGCGCAGCGTCGGTGTCAACGTCACCGTTTTGCCGCGCCGACTGTTTGTCTTCATACGCTTGCATAACAACTCGGCCGCAGCAGTTCCCATCTCCGCCCCCGGTTGCCGAATCGACGACACCGTTGTGGGAAAGGCATCGACCCATTCGTTGTCATCCGACACAACAATGTCCATCGTATCCACGCACCCTGCGGCACGCGCCGCTTTCACCACGCCCACCATCGCGGGATAACCCGCTGCGAAAATTGCGGTTGGCGCCTGCGCACCGCGCTCGAACCATTCGGATGCAATTTTTTCTGCCGATGCCGTCGAATCGTCGCACACACCGATCAGTTTCTGAGGTGCCTTAAGCCCGTGCTTGAGCAGCGTCGCCTGCCATCCCACGATGCGTTCGGCACTCACGCTCAGCTTGCGCGGCCCCACGATCAAACCGATCCGTTGATGCCCACGCTTGATGAGGTGTTCCACGCCCAGACAAACCCCGCGCACGTTGTCCGCCACCACGCAGTCGGTCGCAAATGACGGTTGATGCGCGATACACACAATGGGCTTGCTGCCGCCCGCGAGAGCCTGCAGCACATCGTCACCATCGACCGCCGGAAAAACCAAATACCCGTCCACCTGTTTGGCGGAGAAGAGCTTCAGGTACCGTGCTTGCGCCTCAGGATCGTTGTGGCTACAGCCGAGGATGAGCGAGTACCCGTCCTTGCGGAGCGAAGCCTCGACCGCGTCCACAACCTGCGAGAAAAACGGATTGCGAAGGTCTGGAATCAACATGCCCACCGTGTTGGTCCGGCGCATTTGCAGGCTGCGTGCAACTTCGTTGACCGTGTAGTTCAACGCGCGCACCGCCTCCTGTACGCGTTCGGTTAATTCCGGGCTCACGTAGGCCGTGCGGTTGATGACGGAGGAAACGGTGTAGGTCGAAACACCCGCCCGTTTCGCCACGTCGTAGATCGTCGCCATGGCGTGCAGGATAATCGATGAGCGCCTGATATGCTGGATTCTGAATGACACCCGAAGAAAACGTTGCGCTTGCCCCGCACACGACCCTCGAACTCGGGGGAAGGGCGCGCTACTGGGTGACGGCGAAAAGCGAGTCGGAGCTGCTGTCTGCGCTCGACTGGGCGGCGGCGCGCGGACTTCCACTGCTGTTGCTTGGTGGTGGCTCGAACGTCGTGATCGCCGATGCAGGTTTTGATGGCATTGTGATTCATGTGCAGACCCGCGGTCTTGACGTGGTCGAATTGGACCGCGACGTTCTGTTCACGGTTGCCGCAGGTGAGCCATGGGACGCGGTGGTTGCGGTCGCTTCGGCACGCGGCGTCTGGGGTGTCGAGTGCCTTTCCGGGATTCCCGGCTTGACCGGGGCGACGCCGATTCAAAACGTCGGTGCTTATGGACAGGAAGTCAGCGATACCCTGGAGCAGGTCCGCGTGTTCGATCGTGCCCGCAAGGCGATCACCATTCTGGACAACGCCGGGTGCGCATTTGCCTACCGAGACAGCCGGTTCAAGCGAGAGCCTGATCGGTTTGTGGTGCTACATGCCGTGTTTCGATTGGCACGTACACGCGCTGACACAGCCGCCGTGTACCCGGAGTTGGCCCGTCGTTTGTCCGAATTGGGTATCGAGGCGGATACCCCGCAGGTGTATCGCGATGTTGTGTTGCAGTTGCGGCGCGGCAAGTCGATGGTGATCCTTCCGGAGGATGAGAACCGACGCAGCGTCGGCTCATTTTTCATGAACCCCGTGGTCTCGGTCCTGCAGGCCGATGCGGTGGTGCAGCGAGCGCTGGCGGCGGGCATCGTTTCGCACCCTTCGCAGGTTCCGCAATACCCGGCGGGTGATGGTCGACGAAAACTCGCAGCAGGCTGGTTGATCGAGAAAAGCGGATTGGGCAAAGGCTTCCGCATGGGGCCAGTCGGAATCTCCACCTGCCACGCCCTGGCACTTGTTCATCACGGGGGTGGGACCACCGCGGAACTTCTCGCACTCGGGCGTAGGGTTCGCGACGAGGTTGCCGCGGTATTCGGTGTGACGCTTGCGCCGGAGCCGAATCTTGTCGGCGTGTCGCTGTAGCGCTACTTGCTGTTTTGGGGCGCGAACTGCCGTGCCTTGAGTGGGATACGAAACGCAAGAGCCGCAGACTGAGGTCCGAAATCCGTCGCACGTGCGAGTCTCAACAGGCAATCGCCGAGGGGGGTCTTCCCGATTGAGGCGGGATCGGTGTGCACCTCGCGAACCTTTCCGGAGGTTTCGAGCTGGAACTGTACTGCGATTTCCGGGTGACCCTCAAGTGCCGGGGCATGGCTTTCAAAGCATCGCTCGATCGCGATTTGATGTTTGCGAAAGCTGCGTGTCAAAGCAGTGGGATCGGGCTCACCGGGTGGCCGAGCCCGGGGCTTCCGGAACGCAGCGACCGTTGCCGGTTCGGGCATGGGAGCCTTGTTGAGAGCTGTGGCAACTGGCACTGGATCCGCAAGAGGTTCAGGATAACGTGGCGCGGGATCGGGCTCCGGATTGCGCTGAACCACCACCACCGGTGGCCCCGAAGGTTTGTCATTGCCGAAACCCATGACGGAGGCTATCGCAAGTCCGACGCCAACCAAACTCACCGTGGCGGCCCCACCCAGTAAAAGGTTGCGCATGTTGCGACTTCGCCGCCGCGCTCGGGAACGTTCTCGAATCATCGAGATGTGCGTTCCTGCGGAGGTGGCCTCCGCCTCGGTCACATTGGTTTGCCCCATCGCTCGCAGTTCGGACGTGCTGGGTGCGCGCCAGGCGGCATCAAGCACAGGCAAGGCTTCGAGGCCGAGTTTTTTGGGCATTTCACCCAGAAAGTCGCGTTGAATATCGGCCGCAAGGCGAAGCTGGGCTGCCTCGTCCGTCAACCTTCGACACGAGCGCAGACCTTCGGCAAACTCGGCAGCAGTTTGGTATCGATCCTCTGGGTTTTTCGCGAGCGCCCGTTTGATGACGTGATCGAGCTCTTTTTTGACGTCGGTCCGCACCATGCTGATTGGCGGTGGCTCCAGGTCCGTGATGCGCTTCATGGTCTGCGCAGAATTCTCGCCCTCGAAAGGGTTGAACCCGGACAACATTTTGTACGCGACGACTCCGGCTGAAAAAATGTCGGCCTGGGCTGTTGCGTCTTGGCCCTTGAAAACTTCGGGTGGTGTGTAGGCGGCTTTGCCCTTGAACTCGCCCGAGCGGGTTCGGTATTCGCCGCCGTCGTCTTGGAAACGGGCAATGCCGAAGTCGAGTAGCTTCACGTGACCATCGGTGTCGAGCAGGATGTTGCCCGGTGAGATGTCACGGTGGACAATATGCAGTTCGCGCCCGTCCGGTCGCTTGAACGTGTGCGCGTAGTGCAAGGCTTCAAGCACCTTGATCATCGTAGAAATGACCACGTCACCCGCCATCAAGCCACCGGTCTCGCGCAAGTACCGATGCCACAACCCCATGTCGTATCCGCGAACGAATTCGAGCACCATGAGATAAGCGCTGTCTTCTTCACCGAAATCGAGAATGCTGACGATGCCCTGGTGTTGCAGTTCAGAAAGGATACGAGCTTCGCGCACAAACAATCCCGCCATGCGTGGATTCGCGATCAGGTGCGGCAGTATTCGTTTGACGACGACCGGCCGAGAGAATCCCGCGGCGCCTTCGGTGCGTCCCAGGTAAACCACGCCCATGCCACCGTGAGCCAGCACACGCACAACCCGGTACCTTCCGAGTACAAGATTGCCGATGGTTCGGTCAACCGGTTGTCCGATCATCGCGTCCTCCTCGTGCGGCGAACGTAGAAATGTACGCCGCGTTCTTCGTGTTCGAATCGAATGGCCAGTGCGGGATGTTTGGCCGCCACGTCAACGTTGCCGCTGAACCGCTGGTTGTCATCAAGTGTGAGCTTGGTTCCTTCGGCCGTGACCAGCCATCCGGGTAGAGCAACGCCCGAAACCGCAATTGACGCGCCAGCGTTAAAGTCCTGGTTCTTTGGCAATTTCACGACCGCCGTCGGGGCGGCGTTGTCGAAGCGAATCTTGATGGTCGTTGCGTTTGAACGGGTTGCTCCGTCGGCGGTCTCATATTTCACGATGTGGTCACCTTCTGCCAGGCTTCCGGTTTTAAGTTCCATCTTGTTTAGCGCCGCAGTGAAGGTTTTGGTCTTGCCGTTGCTCTCAACCGTGATGCGGTACCCACGCGCCTTGGGCGCATCCGGCCAGCTCAGTCGAACCGCTGGCAGGAGATTTTGGTACATGATGGTGTACTTCCTGCCATCGGTATCCACGAAGTTCGTCGGCGCACTTCGAGGCAGCGTTGCAATGCCCTCGTCGCGCAAGATTTGTATCACGCCGCTGGCGGCGGCTCTTCGGTCAAAACCGTCATCTTTTTTGCAGCGGATGTCGTAGCCGTGTCGGCCGCGTTGCAGGACCGCGATCGCGCGTTCCGCGTTGCCACTGGCGGCGCTGATGCGATGCTGACCAAGCTCGATTCGGCCTCCATTGGGGCAAACCTTTTCGACTTGAATCTCTACCGCCGTGGGTGGGGAGGGATCGTGTACGACAATGCTTTCACCCGGGTTGATTGAAAGGTCAGCGATGCCTGGACCACGACCGTGGATTTCAATGGTGCCGTCGCTCGCGAGCACAAGCTGTTCGCCAGCCCGTATGCGCTCGCTGCCGTCGTCACTCGTCACATCGGCAACGCCTGCACGAACCGAAAGATCAGATACGCCATTTTTTCCAACAGACAGGCTGCCTGCTCCCTGGCTATCTCCGTCGCTGCGTATGGTGATCGAACCGCCCGGGACCTGGATGACAACATCTCGGGTCGACCGTTCGACGACTACCTGTCCCGAACGAGCCTCGACAAGCGACTTCGAGCCGCCGACGACGAACTCACCTGCTCCTTGAAGTGCAACGACCTCGTTTCCCCGTGTTACTGTTGCTGACCCGGCCCGCGGGATTCGCAATTCGGTTCCGTCTGCAACACGAAGCTTTCCTTTGGGAGCGTCGGCCCAATCGGATTCGCCTGGCTGACGGTAGGACGAGGGTTTTCCTGAAAGGTCGAGTACAAGTTGCAGATCGGAGACCGGCGCGGTCGGCTCGGGTTCCTGGGGCAAAACCGCAACCGGCGCAGTGGCGGTTGGCAGAATGGTCGCCGTGGCGATGTCGATGGCGATCTTCTGGCCGGCTGTAACCTTGGCGTCTTCGCTTCCGACCCGGAACGTCGCGTTTCCCATCATGACTTCGTACTGCATGATGTTGCCGGCGATTCCGATGCGCACGGTGCTGCCCCGTTCAATCGACGCAAGACCGACGCTCGAGCGCAGGGTGACGTTGCCTTCGGCCGCCATCAGAGACACGTTTCCGATCTCGACACCCAGGTTTTCCTCGTCGGGGGCGCTTTCCAAAAACCGCATCACCGTTTCAGCTTCGACCTGCAGGCGCGCCTTCGACTTCAACTTCAAGGTTGCGCCCGATTGTTTTCCCGTGCGGATCGCATCACCCATGGAGAATTTCTCGCCCGAGTTGGCCGCGAACCATTTGCCCAGTTTTTCGGAGTGATCGCGCTCCACGATTCCATTCGACTCGATTAGCTCGGCGACGTGTTTACCCGAGCATCCAAACGCAAACACCGCCGTACTGAGAATAACGACGCGAAGCGCTTGACGTGCTTCGGTCACGGATTCCTCCGCCGCAAGTCGATGTTGAGGACCGTCACGCCGTCGTCTTCAACCTTCAAACTACGGTATTGCGATTCGTAGCCACTGGCACGAACCTTGATTTTGTACTTGCCCGGGGGAACGTCGACCTTGAAGGTGCCGTCCGTTTCAGTCTGGAACGTGGTCCCCAGCGGTTCGACCTCGATCTCCGCCCGAACCGGCGTGCCGCCAAACGATCGGATGAGACCGCGCATTTGACCCGCAGGGGTCTTGTCCTGCAAAGCCGCTTCAAGCTGGACGATTTCGTTGGCGGAAACGGTGCGCTTCAGCTCGAAGGGACGGAAGCCGTTGGCTTGTACGCGCACCGTGAGTTCGCCCACCGGAAGTTTCTGGGCAGAGATCCGACCGTTGGCGTCGGTCGGAAGCGATGTGTTCTCGCTGTTGATGCTGATGTCAACCTGAACGCCCGCCTGTGACCGTCCGCCGCCGAGAACAACAACCTCGAGATCAAACGTCCTCTGATGTGCCGGGGTTACGAGTGGCTCATCGGGTTTCGGTGGTGCCTTGACGACGATGACGGGATCCGTCGGATTAACGCGCCCCGATCCGGTCGCGGGAGCGGTGCCAAACGCGTAGGCCAGACCAACTGTGCCAATGAAACGGGGTTCGATCGGAACAAGTGGATCGTTGGCGCCGACGGAGGGTCGACTGCTCGGGCTGTAAGTTGCAAGTGCAAGCAATTGCCATCTCGTTCCCAGATGATGACGAATGCCAGCAGCGACGCGTAAGGGCGATTGCGCGGCCGTTGGTGCCTTGCTCCCGACGAGCAGGTCGGCGCTTGCGTCAACAAGGTATTCGGTCGCGCCATCTGAAACGATCGCGCCAAGGCCGAACAAGACCGCATTGGAATCGCTCAACCCGAGGGCGATGCGATCGCCTGAACGCAAACGGTTGAGATCGGGTTTGGCGTTGGCGCTGTTGTCGAAACGGTAGCCGAATTGCGAGGCAACCACCACGTTGTCGGTGACCGCATAGGCAAGCAGTCCACGCGAGTCGACCGTCGCAGCGTCGAAGGCCAGCGATGGGGCGGTACGGCCGGGGATGGCCGCGTCGATTTGCGCGCCAAGCAGGATGCGATTCTCCTCTCCGAATCGGATTCCGTATCGAGCCGAAAGAGTCGGGGCGCCCTCGTAGCCATCGTCGGGGCCCAGTCGGTCGTCGGGATGCGAATCAAATCGTCCGCTCAATCGAAGCGCCAGAGACAGGTTATTCGTAGCACCATATCCGACGGCGAGAAGGCCGGCCATGCGATGGTGACCCTTGCCTCCACCTGCAATCGATTCGGTGAATCCGTAGCCAGACTGTGCTGCGAATGAAAGCTCACCCGGTGAAAGTCCGTCGGCAAGCGCTACGTCGACGATTCCTGGCAATGCATTGCGATCGACGCCGTTGCGATGGTCGCCCATGGTAGGCCGATCGGCGTTCTTAGCTTCGACGGATGCACTCAGATCGGCCGGCTGCGCGCTGACGTGGCCCGTCGTCGGTCCCGCAAGCATCAGCATCGGCAACGCAAGGCGCAGGACCCCGCTTTTGCGCAATGTTCGCGCAGACCTGTACCGGATGTCGTGGGAACGGAAACTCATCGAATGAGACCAGAAGCCCGGCGCTTGCCAGGATGAGATGAATTTCGGCAGTTATTTCGCTGGACTTGAAGCGATTTGCGATCAGGAGATGGCATCAATTCCAGAACGCCATGTGGGTCTTCGCCCACCCCGATGCGAGTCCGCTCAATCCTCGAAAACGACGCGGTTCTTGCCCTGGTGCTTCGCGACGTAAAGTCGAGCATCGGCAACTTCGATGAGCTGTTCCATGGTCATCGTTGCGTTGAGACAGGACACGCCGATGCTTACGGTGGCTCGAAGTCCGTTCGATTTCGTCGCCGCCACGGCCTGCCGCAGCCGCTCGGCCAGCAGGACGGCTCCGCTCATCGACGTTTCCCGTGCAATAACCGCAAATTCTTCACCTCCATAGCGGAAGGCGAGATCTTCGGTGCGGACACCATTTTTGATCGAGGTCGCGATCGATCGCAGCAGCCCATCGCCCACGACGTGGCCGAAATTGTCGTTAACCTTCTTGAAGTTATCAATGTCGAAGATCATGAAGGCGAGGTCCCGGCTGTGTCGGCGAGACGCTGCAAATTCCGCAGCCAAACGCTCATCGAAGCATCTCCGGTTGAAAAGGCCCGTCAACGAATCTCGGAGGGCCGCTGCCATGACGCGTTCGAGGTGGGTGGCCTCAAGCGGATCCATCAGCCGGAACTTCACGATGGTGGTGGTTCCGATGCGGACCACGTCGTTGTCTTTAAGGGGGTGCGAGGTGATGCGGCGTTCACCGACGAAGGTCCCGTTGGTACTACCCAGATCTTGAACGAAGAATTCGCCTTCTTGCTCGAAAATCCGGGTGTGCTGGCGGGAAACCCCGCTGTCAGTGAGACGAAGACCGCAATCGGGACCGCGCCCGATGATGGCGTCCGTCCCTTGTGCGAGGGTCAGGGCCTGTCCTTCTTCAGGGCCAGCGAGAACCGTGATGCAGGGGATCCGCCCGGATGAGATGGGCAGCGGTGTGGAGGTCTGCGTCGTCTCCTCCACGAACACCGGCAGGGTCAACTCGGAGTCCTCCGGTATCGGGTATACGGGCGCCCCCGACTCGAAGGCCGGCATCGACTCGGAGGTCGGTCGATGTCCCAAACCCTGTCGGGAAAGTTGGTCGGGTTTGTTTCGAGAATCGCTCATGAAAGCGGGGAGGTGCTGTAAGAGTGATTCGGCAATATTCGCAAGGGCTTGAGCCATGGTGCGTCGAACTTGGTTGGAATGAATTTTTTTTGAGTTCCTCCGATACCTACTTAATGGGTCTCACGTTGGTCCGGCGGGTTCCTTTGTTCTTTGTTGCCCTGGGTATCGTTTCGGCGTCTCGCCCGGCGCAAGCCCAGATCAAGCCGCGCTTCGTGGTCATCTTCGATACGTCCGGCTCGATGGTCAGACGAACTCAAGATGAACTCAGCATGCGCGGCGATGGTTCTCAACGCCATCCTGGATGTGACTACGACAACAACGGCCTCTACGATGACAGCCGAATCTATCAGGCGAAACGGGCGTTGAGTGACACCGTTGCGGCTTTCGGCGGCGCCGAATTTGCGCTTGCTCGCTACAAATCGACAGACGGTGGACAGGTCTGCAACCAGGACAGCGATTGCACAGGTCTGTCGACAAGCCCGGCTGGTACTTGGGCGTGTGTCGATTCGCCGTGGATTCCATTAACGACGAAATACTGTACGTTCCAGGTTCCAAACTACAACAACTACTACGGCTACCGGGAATGTAACGCCAACGGCACGTTTCCCTCCAACAGTCGTTGTTTCCAACAAACCTGCAACCCCGCGACGGATCCGTTTTGCAGCGCGGCGTGCGCGGACACTTCTGATCTCTTCGTTGCGGGATTGAGGTGCGACAACAGGACGTGCGTTTATCCGGCCTGCAAGGGTAGCGACGTGGTGGTACCGTTCCCCAGCAATGGTGGGTCCAACTACGACGATCTGTTGAGTTGGATGGACGGTGTCGAAACCTTTCCAGTTGGGACCAATAAGGAACTTCGCGGCGATGGTTATACACCGATTGGTTCGTCGATTGATGCCGTTCGAGAATGGTTGACCACTGCGGGAAGTTCGGTGGGAGCAGGGTCCGGCGCCACCACGACTGACGCACAGGTTTCGTGTCGCGACTACAACGTCATTCTACTTACGGACGGAGAAGAAACCTGTGGGAGCAACGGCGCCAATGCAGCCGAGATCCTCTATCACCCTTGTACCAACGGTGGCGTTTGGGATTCGAGCCAAAATCGCTGCGAAATAAACGGTAGTACGGTAGGAACTGCTCAGGGCGGCAAGCGCGTCAAAACCTACGTCATTGCCTTCGCGGTCTCGAACGCCACATCGCTCGACGCGGTTGCAGTAGAGGGCGGGACGGGCGTGGCGCTGCGTGCAACCAATCGCGCCGAGTTGACCGCTCGGCTCGGCGACATCATCGCCTCGTCGATCCCAGTACCCAGGTGTGACTGCGATTCAACCTGCGACAACGAATCGTCCGCATTCCCCCAAAAGGGACAAATGTGCACCGTGGGAGTTGGTCGTTGCAAACGGATCGGGACCTTTCACTGCAACGGTGCGGGCGATGGTGTTGAATGCCGAGTGACGGGCTCTGGCTCGATGATGGGTCTGTGCGGCGGTTCGATTCAGAACCCCGGCACGGGGGTGCTCGAGATCTGTGGCAATGCGGGCAGCTGTGCCCCGGGCTTGACCCCTGAAGAATGCGCCGACGATGACTGCGACGGCGAGATCGACGAGGGTCTGTCGTGCAGCTGCGTCCCGGAGATCTGCGACAACCTCGACAACGACTGTAACGGGACGATCGACGACGTTCCAAGCGTGACGTGTGGACTTGACGTCGGTGAGTGTTCTGCGGGCACAACGGCTTGTATCTCCAACGGCATGGGCGGCAAGGTCACACAGTGTCAGGGCGGTCTCGGTCCATCGAGCGAAGTGTGTGACGGAAAAGACAACGATTGTGATGGCGTCACCGACGGCTTCGGTCGCTCTTGCTATCCCCTGGCAACCAGCGGCTGCGCTCAAAACGGGAACGCCTGGACCTGCCAGGGCATTTGCCAGACCGGTTTGCAGATTTGTGCGGTCAACGGCGGCACCAACAACATGTTCGGTGCCTGCGGTGGCTCGATCACGCCACGCTCCGAAGTACCCTGCGACAGTCTAGACAACGACTGCGATGGCCAAACCGACGAAGGTTTTGGCATCGGCAACAATTGCGGCCCGGGCGTCTCCGGTGTCGGCGAATGTACGCCGGGCGTGTTTGCCTGTTCAGCCGGTGCCGTGATCTGTCAAGGCGGAAAGGGACCAGAGAACGAGCAGTGCGATTCGTTGGACAATGATTGCGATGGTATGACCGACGAGACGGGTGGACAGTGCGGTTCTACCCTCGGGGTTTGTCAGGCAGGCACCTACCGCTGTCAGGGCACGACGCTCATTTGTGACCAACCCAGTGGGCCAAGGGCTGAAACCTGCAACTCGGCCGACGACGATTGCGATGGAACGATAGACAACAACCTGGTCGAGTCGGATTTGGCAAGCCCCACCGCATGTTCAAGCGTGGTGGGCATCTGTAGACCCGGCATCTGGTCGTGCGTGAGTGGAACCAAGATTTGTCTTGGCGGTCTCACGTCACAGTCCGAGGTTTGCAACAACCTCGACGACGACTGCGACGGTTGCGTTGACTGCGACCCAGCGTGTTTGGCGGGCCTCGGCAAGACCTGTCCCATCGCTGGCGCCGGTCAAATGTGTGGCATTTCGGTCGGAGAGTGCCGTCCGGGCAGCTTGTTGTGCGTGGGTGGTTCGATTGACTGTTTCGGTGGGCGCGTGCCCCAAAGCGAATCGTGCGACGGAAAAGACAACGACTGCAACGGTTTCACGGATGAGAACGATCCAAACCTGGGCACGATGTGCTACCCGCTGAATACAGCAGGATGCAACGCTGCCTCGGGAGTCTGCGTCGGCGAATGTAAAGTCGGAGCGTCGATCTGCGAGGCCAACAACCTGGGCGGCGCCTCGCTTGGTTGTGTGAGTCCCGTGACGCCGAAGGCAGAGTCATGCGACGCCAAGGACAACGACTGCGACGGCCAAACCGATGAGGACTTCGATGTGGGCGTGATGTGCGACAATGGCGCTCCGAATGCAGCCTGTCTCGTGACGGGAACCAAGATCTGCAACGGCCTCGGCAATGGGACGACCTGCTCGGTGCCACCGCCTCAACTTCGACCCGAGGTGTGTGACGGCCAGGATAACGATTGCGACGGCATGGCGGACAACGCGCCGGTGATGGGCGCGGGCGATCTCTGCGGCAGCAATGTCGGGGAATGCAGAACGGGTCTTACCCAGTGCGTGAATGCAAAGCTTGAATGCAGCGGCAACACCCCAACCATCGAAATCTGCGATGGTAAGGACAACGACTGTGACGGCGAAGTCGACGATGGCCTCACGCCGCCGGCCGAGTCGTGTCCTCCAATTGACCTGGTTTCGGGATCACCGGTTCAGGGCGAATGTCGTCCCGGCAAATTTGTCTGCACCCGCAACGGCTGGATTTGCCGGAACTCCGTCGGACCGCAACCCGAGATCTGTGATGGAAAAGACAACGATTGCGACGGAACTGCCGACACGCCGGTCGAGTGTCCCGGTGGCTCCATGTGTGAGCAGGGCGAATGCGTCCCGCGCTGTCAGGATAGCGAATTCCCATGTCCTGCGGATCGTCTTTGCAAGAATGGGTTCTGCGTCAAAAGCAAGTGCGTCAACGTCGATTGCCAACCGGGCTTCTACTGCAACGAAGACGGGACGTGTAGAGACCGATGTGAAGGTGTCACTTGCGCAACGGGTGCATCATGCGTTGACGGTAGCTGTGCCGACTGTACCTCGCTTGGGTGCGGCGACGGCAAGATATGCCACAACAGCGCGTGCATCATCAATCCTTGTGCCACGGTTATTTGCGAAGCCGGCCAATTCTGTCGCGAGGGCGGCTGTATCAAGTCGTGCTCATCGGTGAGCTGTGAGACTGGCCAACGCTGCCGAGACGGTCAGTGCGTGTCGGATGTCTGCGCCACCAAGACCTGTCAGAATGGACAATATTGCAGCTCGGCCACGGGCGAATGCACGACCAGCCAATGTCCGATCATTGCCTGTATGCCCGGCTTTGTCTGCGTTGAAGCAACGACGGCGGGTCCCGCTTGTATTCCAGATCCCTGCAACCTGATTCGCTGCCAGGTGGCCGAGGTTTGCAAACTCTCTCCGGACGGCCACGCACAGTGTGTACTGGATGGCTCGACCAACGCACCCGTTGCGAAGAAGGTGTTCATACAGGCCTCGGGTGGCGCGCCCATCGACTGCAGTTGCGCGATTGGTGAAGGACATCGTCCAGAAACCGACACGCGCGGGTTGGGCCTGGTCGTGTTGCTCGGGTGGGGCGTGTTATGGCGGAAGCGTCGCGGGGTTTGTCAGAATGGCGATTCGTCGCGGGGAGGAAAACGCTAGTGCGTTGCCTTCCTTTGTTGGGTTTGGTCGTGTTCGTTGCGTCCGGTTGTGAAACGCGGGGCTATCCATTGACCTACATCCCGGACGGTGGAAATACCAACCAGGGTGGCGACCGTTTTAACACTGGATTCGGCCAGGCTGGGCGCGGCGGAATCACGGGCTCGCAGGGTGGGGCAGGGGGTCGCATCGACGGCGGTGTGATCTCCATGACCGATGCACGTTGCATGACGGAAGACATTTGCAATGGTCTAGACGACAACTGTGATGGCAAGACGGACGAGGGCTTCAACCTGCAACTGGATCCCGCAAACTGTGGCGTCTGTGGAAAAGTTTGCGCCATCGACCATGCCTTCTCGACCTGTTCGGCGGGCGCCTGTGTGATAACCGATTGTTTGCCCGGGTACATCGACGCGGATGGCAAACTCGAAACCGGTTGCGAATGCTTACGGACCAACGGCGGTGTCGAACTGTGTGACGGCATCGACAATGACTGCGACGGCAAGGCCGACGAGGATTTTGATCTGCTGACCAGTCTCAACCACTGTGGTGGTTGCGGAAACGTGTGCGAGTTTCCGTATGCGGACTCGACCTGCGGCGGCGGCAACTGCTCGATGGGCGTTTGTGATTCCGGCCGGATCGATCTCAATCAAAAGCCGTCCGACGGATGTGAGTACTCGTGCAAACCCACAATTGATCAAACGGAACGGTGCGACGGAATCGATAATGACTGTGACGGTGGAATCGACAACAGTCCGGTAGATGAAGGAGCCGCCTGTGGTCCCAACGTGGTCAACACCGGACGTTGTAAGCGCGGCATCCTGACCTGTACGTCGGGAACGCTGGTTTGCGTCGGAGCGGTTCAGCCCCAACCCGAATTGTGTGACAACCTCGACAACAATTGCGACGGTTCAACAGACGAAGGTTACAACAAGGTTGGCGACGTTCGTTTCTGCGGGGATTGTAATCCTTGTAAGATTCCCAATGCGGCGCCGCGCTGCAATGTGGGCATGTGCGAGATCCAGGGGTGTTCACCCGGTTGGGTCGACCTTGCCAACGGCGTGGCCGATGGGTGTGAGTATGCGTGTACGTTCCGTGGCCTGGATGTTTGCAACAATCAGGATGACGACTGCGACGGAACGACCGACGAGGGGATCAACGTCAACACAGATCCAAACAATTGCGGTGGCTGTGGCCGCGTGTGCAATTCCCCGAATGCCGCCGACATCTGTGACGCGGGCAGTTGTGTGCAGGGCGCATGCGAGGCGAACTTCCACGACAACGATCCCCTGAAGCCTGGCTGTGAGTATTTCTGCGTCGTCAATGGCACCGAGGCGTGTGACGGAATCGACAACGATTGCAATGGCCAGATCGACGAAGGCATCAACCTCAATACCGATGCCAGCAACTGCGGCGCTTGTGGTCGGAGATGCCAGTTCACGCAGGCAGCCGCGTCTTGCGGTGCGGGCGCATGTTCGATGGGCGCATGCAACGCTGGATTTGTGGATGGCAACAACAATCCCAACGACGGTTGCGAGTACGCTTGCACACCCACCAACGGTGGCCTTGAGATCTGCGACGGCCTCGACAATGATTGCGACAAGCAGATGGACGAAGCCGATCCCCTGTTGGCGACCAACTGTTTTCCGATGGGTGAAACGGGTTGCGATGTCGCGTTGGGGACATGCGCCGGGACATGTCAGTTTGGCAAATATGCCTGCTTCGGTGGACAGCTTGAGTGTCAGTCGGCCACGTTGCCGGGATTCGAGTCTTGCGATAATCTGGACAACGATTGCGACGGCTCGGCCGACGAAGACTTTGACAAGGACAGCGATCCACGGTTCTGCGGAAGCTGCGCAACCTCCTGCGCCTATACCAACGCGATTGCGCTGTGTTCCACCGGCGGCTGTCAGATGGGACCCTGCAAGGCCGGTTACGTGGACCTTGCCAACGGTTCGGCCGACGGCTGTGAATACGCGTGCACGATTACCGGCCCCGAGCTCTGTGACGGCGTCGACAACGATTGCGACGGCAAGACGGATGGGCTGGACAACGACATGATCTCCCCGTCGACGAATTTCTGCCGACAAGGTGGAACCTGCCTCGGGAGCAAACCGGTTTGTCAGCAGCTTGTCGGCATGTCGAAACCGGACTGGGTTTGTGACTACAACTCCGACGTACAAACGACGGCCCCCAATATCATTGTTGGACAAGAATTCTGGTGCGATGGCAAGGACAACGATTGTGACGGTGCAGTCGATGAGCAACACCCAACACTGGGTTCAAGCTGCAATGGTACGGGTCTTGGCAACTGTCCTCGCGTCGGAGCCTTGCGTTGCCAGTCAGACAAGACTTTGACGCCTACGTGTGACGTGACCGGCGTTCCTTTACCCACGGCGCTCAATGAAATATGTGACGCGAAAGATAACGACTGCGACGGGTTAACCGATGAGCCCTGGGATAACCCCACAAACCTGAGTCCACCTGCCTGTACGGGAGCCGGCTGCTTGCCGGGTTGCGCAGGTGCCGCCTGTTTGGGTGTTCGCGACAGCGTGGTTCAGTCCGGCGCCAATACGTGGATGCACCAGTACGAGGCGAGTCGCCCCGACGCCAAAGTCGATGCCCAGGGAATATCCTTCGCGCGCGCCTGTAGTCGAGGTGGTGTCTTGCCGTGGTCCCTCGTCAACTACGACCAGGCGCAGGCCGCCTGTGCTGCGGGTGGCATGCGTCTTTGTCGTACAAATCGTACGAACTGTGCGTCGGTTCCCGCTCTAAGCTCGGACGAATGGGGTGCCGTGTGCGGCGTTGGACAAAATTGTTCCACCAGCGCCGAGTACCCCTACAGCTGCACCTACAGCAGCTCGCAGTGCAACGGCGCCGAAAATGGTGTTGGGGCGGTGTTGGCCACTGGCAACAAGGCGATGTGCACTTCGGGTGATGCCGATTCAATGAGTGGCGGAACGCAGTCTGTCAACGATCTGAGCGGCAACCTTGCCGAATGGACGGAAGATTGTCGGGGCACTCTGGCCGGGACCCCGGCGCGCGAATTGCACACCCTGCGCGGTGGCGCCTACGATTCGGACCACTTTGACGGACTGACGGCCCTGCGCTGCGACTTCATGGGCGTTCTGGTGGCCGAGGACTATTCGCATCCAACCGCGGGATTCCGTTGTTGTTCGAGCTGTCCGCAGGGACAGGCCTATTGCGGCGGTGGCTGTCGCAACCTCGCGAACACCAACAACCATTGCGGAGCCTGCGGCGTCGCGTGCTCGAACGGCAGGACCTGCAGGAACGGTTCGTGCCTGTGAAATTTGAAAACCCGCCAAGCCTTGTGGGCCGGGCGGGTTCTGTCATACGTTTTGGGTCGTCAACTAGGGCAGGACGATATCGATCGAATCGAGGTACAGCGTTCCTTTGAAATCAGCGGGCAACCCACCGAAGAGCAGGCCGTATTCGAACCACCCGAAGGCGGAGATGACGTTGTCCTTGGCGAAAGAGTGTTCCCAGGCTGTCCACGTGTCGGCCGTCGCGTTTGATTGGACTGCCTGCCATGCAACTTCGTTGCCAACGAGAAAGACTTGAGTCCCAAACTGGGATCTGGAAAAGCGATAGTTTCCCTTGATGACCGTTCCGGCAGGAATCTTTCCGTCGAGGATCCCCTTCTTCGCGAGAGCACTGAGTATCGTAAGGTTCGGTGCAACCACCGCAAAGCCGCTTGGCGGGGTGCGCTTGGTGAGTTCATCCGCTGTCGGATCATCGGCCGGTGTCAGCGGATCATCGCCATAGGTCGCACAGACGATCGCGTATTCCGCCTTTGCCGCCACGACATCGATTTCGTATTTGATCGACGAATTTCCAGTCACTTTCTGCTCGGTCGAAACCATCGGCTGACCGATGCCAAGGCGACCGTGCGCGCACTGCGCGTCGCCACCGTTGAAGTGGTCGACACCGTTGTTCCATCCCTGTATGTCGGCTTCGAAATCCCAGCTTATTCCTGCGACCTTGGTGCCGCCCGTGCCGCCCGTTGCGGTGCCGCCCGTGCCACCGGTTGTGGTGCCGCCCGTGCCACCGGTTGCGGTGCCGCCCGTGCCACCGGTTGCGGTGCCGCCCGTGCCACCGGTTGCGGTGCCGCCAGTTCCGCCCGACTTGGAGCCACTGGTGCCCCCGGACTTGGAGCCACTGGTGCCACCGGACTTGGACCCACCGGTCGCCTTCTTACCGCCGGTGCCAGAGCCGTTGTCGCCACCCTCTCCGCCGCCTCCTGAACCATTGTTGCCTAGGCCGCTGCTGCCGGAGGTACATCCAATGGTGAGTGCCAAAAAGGCAGCTCCACCCAGGGTCAATATGTGTGTATGAGTCATCGAACGATCCTTTTTGAGAAAAAGGGCAGTTTAGTTTCGTGTGGGCGGACCGAGCCCCTCAGAACGGGCCACCTGTTGCGGAAGATAGACCCGGCAAGACCTATCTAAAAGGGAAAAGTATCACCAAACGTCAATGGCAAACTTCGATCGGAACGAAAATACTGCGCACTGAGTCACGCAAGTTCCGTCGAAATCGTTGCTCAAAAGTGGTAGAAACTACACAGGACTTATTCATTAATGCTGATATATCGAGTTGTTTTTGCGGCTATTTTCTTGGCGTTTGCGTATTCGACTGCCTGCAGCACCGACTCCTCGGGTCTGGCGCAAAGCGGCAGCAACGGAGGGAATAACGCTGGCGAAGGCGGCGACAACGGTGCGGCGGGCGACATCGGGCCAAAAGGTGGCAACTCGGGTACCGGCAATGGTGGCACAGTCGGAACCGGCGGTAAGAATGTCACAGGCGGAACCGGTGTAGGCGGCAACACCGGTGGAACGCGAACCGGTGGCGTAACCCAAGGAGGGACCCCCGCGGGCGGAAGCGGTGGCACCCCGAATTCCGGCGGCACCCCGAATTCCGGCGGTTCACCCAACACGGGCGGCAAGCCGGTTTTGACCTGTCCAGGAACGGCGCCCGGTTGTGTGATCGACTTCGCAGGCACGGTCGGCGCCGATCCGAATTCGCCCGGCATGGACGGAACTGGAATGGCCGCGACGCTACCCGGGCTTGCGAGCATCGCAACGTCGGGCGACTTCCTTTACGTCACCACGAATTTCCGCGTGCGACGAATCAACGTGAACACGGCTGAAGTCACCACGGTCGCTGGCAACGGGCAAGTGGGTTACGTCAACGGAACAACGGTCCAGGCGCGCTTTGGTTTTCTCGATGGCATCGCGACCGATGGCAAAACCGTTTGGATTGCGGACGCCGGCAACTCGGTGATTCGCGCCATCAATTTACAATCGGGAATGGTCGGAACCGTGGCGGGCATGCCTGGAGACGCGGGCGACAACGATGGCTCTGGCTCAACCGCACGCTTTACAGGTCTTCGCGGCATGACCTACGACGGCGCACGCTTCCTCTATGTCACGGACACCATGAACCAATCGGTCCGTCGCGTCGATACCCAGACCCGCGAGGTACGAACCATTGCAGGGCACAATGGTACCGGCAATCGCGATGGGGCCAACGACGAATCCGAATTCTCGAGCCCCCGCAAGATCCACGCGATGTCGGCGGTGCGCCTGCTGGTCGGCGATACCGAGAACCATCGGATTCGGCAGGTCATGGTGGACGATAAAGCCACCACCTCGACGGTTGCGGGGTCAACTCAGGGGTTCCGTGATGCGGTTGGCGTGATGGCGCGTTTCAATCGCCCGCGCGGCATCACCAACGATGTGGCGTCGATCATCGTCGCGGATTCCGAAAATCACGTATTGCGAGAGATCTCACTCGGCAACGGAGAGGTGACCACCATCGCGGGCTCACCCGGTGTGCTGGGTCATGCCAACGGGATCGGCACAGTGGCGCGGTTCGAGAAGCCGATGGATCTCGTTTTTCATCCCGGCTCAAGCGATTTGTTCATCATTGAAGGTACCGTCATTCGACGGATGTACTACAAATAGGACCTTCAAAATGGAAAGCGGCTCCGCATCCCTGGCCCGTCCGCCTGCCGTCGTCATTTCGTTCCGGTTTGTGCCGGCGCCCGGTGCGCCTGGAATGTCCGCTGGCGCATGGGATGCGTTGCCTGCCGTCGAGCAGGTGTTGCGCACAGGGGTGCGTCGCGTGTGGCGCTGGCGGACGGGTAAGGAACGGTTCACCGCCGATGCGATAGCGCAAACACGGCTTTACGCTTTACCGGACACCGTCGGCTCACAACCCTTTTCCTACCGACTCGTTTGTCGACGCGTCGATCTCGACCAAAAATCCCTTCCGGGTCTCGCGGCACCCGACGTGGTGGTCGAGGCCTTCGGACAGGCCGCGGTGTTCCTGGTTCGAGTCCTGGCCGATCTTGCGAAGTCTCCTCCACTTGCCTGGGGTTCACTTTTTCGCTTCACCGCCCTGGTTCGACGCATCACCGTGGCGCTTGGTCACGGTGAACAACTTGAGCTGAGCCTTCCCGATGGCGTTCGTTGTTTGCTCGACCGGAATACCGCCGATCGCGTTTGGATGACGTGGCGAACCGAAACCGATGCTAGAACCGCCGCCCCAGCCGATGACGAGCCCGACGAACTCGATTCCGATGACGGACAACAACCCAAGCTCCACTCCGCCAAGCGGTGACGCCGCCCTGCAGGCGCAGGTGGCGCGGCGCCGAACGTTCGCGATCATCTCGCACCCCGACGCCGGCAAGACAACGCTGACCGAACATCTATTGCTCTACGGCGGGGCCATCCATCTCGCGGGTCAAGTCAAGGCGCGCGGCGATTCGCGCAGGGCCAAGTCCGACTGGCTCAAGATCGAGCAGCAACGTGGCATCTCGGTAACCTCTGCAGTCATGACCTTCGAGTTTGAAGGCATCACCTTTAACCTGCTGGATACGCCGGGCCACGAGGACTTCAGTGAGGATACTTACCGAACGCTCACGGCGGCCGACTCGGCCATCATGGTACTCGACGCCGCGAAGGGTATCGAAGCACAAACCCTGAAACTGTTCGAGGTTTGCCGCCTGCGGGATGTTCCGATCATCACCTTCGTCAACAAGATCGATCGCGAATCGCGTGCGCCGTTCGAGCTGCTCGATGAGATCGCGAGCAAGCTGGCACTGGATACGTGTCCCTTGATGTGGCCGATGGCGATGGGCGCTGGCCTCCGGGGCATATACGACCTGCGTGCTGAAACTGCGTATCCGTATTACGCGCCGGGAAAGTCTCGTGGCGAAATGGGTCCGGTTTCACTGGATGTCGCCGAATCCGAAACCGAGGCCGATCCGGAGAAGTCAGCGGCTTTGCGTGAGGAAATTGAGCTGGCAAAGGTGGGCTATCCGGAATGGAACCTCGACGCCTACCGCGCCGGGACCATGACTCCGGTGTTTTTCGGCAGCGCCCTGCGCAACTTCGGTGTCGAGAACTTGCTGCGCGCGGTTGCGGAACTTGCGCCACCGCCGCGGCCTCAGAAGGCCCAGGGGCGCATGGTTCAACCCACCGAGTCCGAGGTCACGGGCTTTGTCTTCAAGGTGCAGGCCAACATGGATTCCAAACACCGCGATCGGGTGGCCTTCATGCGCCTGTGTTCGGGAAAGTTCTCGCGCGGGATGAAATTGACCGTCTCGTCAAGCGGCAAGAACATGGCGATTCAAAACCCTGTGTTATTTTTTGCCCAAGATCGCGAGCTCGTCGACGAGGCTTATCCGGGCGACATCATCGGTATTCCGAATCACGGAACCGTGCGGGTAGGCGATGCGCTTTACGAAAAATCAAGTGTTGCGTTTGCCGGCATTCCAGACTTTGCGCCGGAGATCTTGCGCCGCATTCGCCTCGACGATCCGATGCGCGCCAAGCATCTGCAACGGGCGTTGGAAAACCTTGCCGATGAAGGCGTCAGTCAGATCTTCAAGGCCATGCTGGGTGGCGCGTGGGTTGTTGGTGTCGTGGGCCAATTGCAGCTTGAGGTCTTGGCCGATCGTCTTGAACACGAATACAAGGTGAAGATCGATTTCGAGTCGGTGCCGTATGAAACCGCCCGTTGGGTTGAGGGTGACGATCCCCTTGAGTTGAAAAAGTTCATCGAACGAAACTACGACCAGATGGTGGAAGATCGCGATGGCAAACCGGTGTTCCTGGCCCAAAGCGCCTGGGAGCTTCGGTATCAGGGCGAAAAGTTCCCGGGTATTCGTTTTATTCAGACGCAGGAACGTGACAAGGGGCAGGGCAAAGCAAGATAGGACGGCAAACTGGCGAACCCTCGGTTCGTCGGTCAATCTCGTCGCGTGGCCCGACACCGACGTTTCGCTCGCGACTTGCCCAATGGTGGCAAAGCCGCCAATCCGAAGGCGGCGCTTCGTCGCCTGATTGCGCTGGCGGGGCCTGAATGGAAACGGCTTGCGCTTGGCACGTTGTTCCTGGCGGTTGGCAGCGTGTCGAGTTTGTTGTTTCCGCAAGGCATTCGGATGGTGATCGACGGCGCGCTCACGAATGCAGCCGATGGCACGCTCGATCGCGTATCCGCCTGGATGGCAATCGTATCTCTTGTCTTCGGTCTATCGATTGCCGTCCGGTACTATCTCTTCACAGTTGCGGGCGAACGCGTGATCATGCGGCTGCGTGAACGGTTGTACCGGACCATCCTCGATCAAGAGGTCGCATTTTTTGATACTCGGCGAACCGGAGAGCTGACGAGTCGTCTGTCCTCGGATACGGCGGTTATCATGGGTGCGGTAAGCGTCAACGTGTCAATGGCATTGCGCAACGGGGCGCAGGCCGGCGGGGCATTGGTGTTGCTCATCTACACGTCGCCACTTTTGACTGGAATCATGTTGCTCGTGGTTCCGCCCGTTGCGATTGGTGCCGTGATTTATGGGCGCAAGGTTCGCAAGCTGGCGCGTGACGTGCAAGATGCCCTTGCCGAAGCAGCCGAAGTCGCCGAAGAGAGCATCGCGGGTTTGCGTACGGTGCGTTCGTTTACAGCGGAATCGAAGGAAGCGCTCCGTTACGGCAAGGCCATTGGGCGTTCTTTTCAGGCGGCCCGTCGACGCATCCTGGCGGGGGGCACCTTCATGGCAGCCGCTTCATTTTTTGCATACTCGGCGGCCGTGCTGGTGTTCTGGTATGGCGGACACATGGTCGCCGACGGTCGAATGAGCGTGGGCGCATTGACCTCGTTCTTGATTTATACACTCATCGTGGCGTTTGCGATGGGTGGACTTGCCGACCTCTGGGCCGATTTTATGAGGGCAGCCGGTGCATCCGAGCGGGTATTCGAGCTGCTCGACCGAGTGCCCTTGATACCTCCCTCGGGTGGTACGATTCCCGAGACGGTCGAGGGGAAGTTGTCCCTCGAAGGCGTTCATTTCGCCTACCCAACACGGCCTGATCTGCCGGTCTTGAACGGGCTCGATCTGGTTTTGAAACCCGGAGAGGTCGTGGCCGTGGTGGGACCGTCCGGTGCGGGAAAGTCGACAGTCGCGGCCTTGATTGCACGGTTCTACGATCCGAATCAGGGCGTCATTCGCCTTGACGGTGCGGACATCCGCGAACTGGATCCCACGTGGCTGCGCAAACAAGTCGGGATGGTCGCGCAGGAGCCGGTATTGTTTTCGACCACCATCGAGGAGAACATTCGCTACGGACGTCCGGATGCGAGCGAGGTCGAGATTCAGACCGCAGCCCGGGATGCCAATGCTGCGGAGTTTATCGTGCGGTTTCCTGAAGGATATTCGACGATGGTTGGCGAACGCGGCATCCAGCTTTCGGGCGGACAGAAACAACGGGTGGCGATTGCGCGTGCCGTATTGAAAGATCCTCGCATTCTGATTCTCGACGAGGCCACGAGTGCCCTCGATGCTGAAAGTGAACACCTGGTGCAGCAGGCACTTGAAAAGTTAATGAAGGGTCGCACCACCTTGATCATCGCGCACCGTCTCTCGACCGTCATGCAAGCCGACAGGGTCGTGGTTCTCGATGGGGGCAGGGTCGCGCAAGTGGGCCCACACGCCGAGCTGATTCGTGAAGATGGAATCTATCGACGTCTCATCGAGCGCCAGTTTACGCGCGGGGACCTGCCGTCGTAGGGGTGGGTGTTTTGGCCTTGCGCTTGCCCTTTGCCGCAATCATCAGCACGGCAAGCGAGCCCAACTCCAGCACGGCGTTGAGCGAAACCGTGTCAGCATTCAGCAAGATATCTACTGAATGAAACGAAGCCGCCCGGATGATGACAAACGTTCCAAGCAGTGCCATCCCGAGCAGCGCCAACCAAACATGCCGCAGCACCGGTTTGTAGAGGCGGATTCCGAGAACGAGCCCCCCGATACCGGCTACACCAATGAAGCCAATGAACGCGGCCTGGAAGCGTCGTCGATCGTCATACCAGCCTTGTTGCTTGGACCAGTCGCGCGCGATCTCGGCGACCCAGGTCTGAAGATCCAGCTGTTTGTTGAGACCGAGAAATACCAGGATGCCCACATAGGCGAACCACAACCACGACATCCTGACCAGGTTCCGTGCGACGATTGGATCTTTGCCCGGTTTGCCGGCGACGCGCAAACAACGGTTGCGCGCTTGCCATGCGAACCAGGACGCCACGGCGTAGGCCACGACGGTCACCCATCCGACCACGGTCGGATCGCCGATGCCGATCTGCCAGCGGCCATCGTCGCCTGTCGACAGGAGGGTGAGGGGGAACATTCGAGCGAGCATAGCTCAGGGCGGGTAGGCAAGTTGAAGCGTCAACAGTCTGCGTTTCAAACGGATGTCGAGCTCGTCGAATTCCGGCAGGTAAGGCGGGTCGGGCGTCTTTGCAAAGGCCAGGGCGATTCGTCGACTGGTGGAGCGGAACCCGTCGTAGGCCAATTGCAGTTGATGGCTTCTCATCGCATGGCGACGAAGGGCCCGCTCGATCGCCCGGCGTTCCCAGTCCATGTTCGCCCGCTCCGTGGCGTCCCGGACGACCGCAATCAGCGCAGGTGATAATCGCGCCAGCCGTTGGTTCAGCCGATCTGCGTCCACGCTGATCTGTCCAATCTCTTCGCGTACCGACTCAGTATGGTTGAAGACCGCGCGAAAGGATGCGCTCAGCATGGTTGGATCGACCGGACCATGAAGTCCGTCGGCCGGACGTTCCCAGCGGGTCACCGAATAGACGAATCGGCGGCTCTCCAGATAATCTGCGAGGCGTTCACTGAGTCGGAAGAGTGCCAGTCCACGCTCGTCTCGGATCCGATCGAGCGCAAACTTGGCCGCGGCGATCTCTTCTTGTCCGAGGCCGCTTGAAACCGACACCTCCACTCGCTTTTCGAGCATCACCCGGTGCGCCTCAAGGGTCGCCAACGCATCCCAGGCCGTTCGGACATGTCCCGCAAGCTGCGCCATCGAAGACACGAAATAGTGGGTCGGGGATTCGGTCGAACCTGCGACGAAAATGCCGCCTCGGTTCTCGATGAGATCGTCGCCGGGTATGAAACGGCGGGTTCTGCTCATCTGTATCACGGCTGATAGTCCCGTGACTCTGTGCTGAAATCCAACGCCCGTTGCAAAACGCGTTTCAGTTTCGAGGTCCGATTCGACCTCCGCCAGGCTGCGGAAAGCCAGGTTTGTATAGGTGGGCAGCACATCGCGCTTCAGAAACAGCCCGCCGCGCACCGTTGATTGCTCTCCTTCGTAGCGCGATTCGCTCGCCAGAGCCCTTCGCAATGCGCCCTCAAGATACAGGTCCCATCCGTCCTGCAAAACCATTTCTCCCAACCAGCCTTCGCGCACCGCGAGATCAAGTGCCCGGGTCCGTTCGGTTTCCGTGGGATTAACTTGCTCGGAAAGGCCTGCCGAGAGTTCGATGCCGGGCAAACGCCCGGTGAAGCCTGCGCGCAATTTCGGACGCAGATCGGCTCCGAGTCGGCTGAAGGCGCCGTACCAACCCAGTTGCTTGGTCGCATCGGCGGACGCAACGATCTTGCCCGACTGGCCGAATGCACCGGCATTTACCATCGCGCCGGCCACGACAACCGTTGTGGCCACGGCCAGACTTGCCGAGGCGATCTGCTGTTTCATTTGCATCCATTCGGCCTCGTTGTCCGGGAAATATGGCTGCTGTGCGAGTACGAAGAATCCAAGGTCCAGCATCTCGCGCACGCTGAAGTGGTTGAGCAGCGAACTCTGGACGTTGGAAGAGAAGCGGGTGGAGGCGAGATCGTCCGTTGGGTTGTCCCGACTCAGCAGATCGAGACGCAAGGCGATGTCGTCAACACCCGTTGCGGTGACACGGTAGATGCGGCGACTCCGCAACTGATCCTGGCGGGTCATCTGACCAATAAGCTGCTGGTAGATCGGATACCGAATGCGATAAGGCAATAGCGACAGTTTGTAGGTGGTGGCATCGTTCAGCGACCAGGGTTCGCCGACCAGGCGATCGATCTCGGGTTCGAGATTCAACATCTCGACGTTCTCGAACAGTGTGACGATTCCGTTTTGAGTTCGCTCCGTGAACTTGGCAGTCAGCTCGATAAGTGTCTCGAGGGCTTTGGGGAGATCCACCTCGTCGCCAGACTCGGCGGCGTGCACCTTCGGGACGCAAAGAACCCCGATCAGCGCGACCAGCATCGCCCCGGCAGCTCGTCCCGTGTCGCGTCGACGGTTGCACATCCCTGCTCTCCATGATGCCAGCTTGTTTGGAAATTTTCCTGGTGCAGGTGTATGTAGGGGTGCGATTTGTGGTTCTGACCCCCTCGGAGAAAAACGGACGATGAAAAAGGTACTTGTCGGAATTGTGGCGTTGCTGATGGTGGTTGTGGGCGGTGCCGCAGCGTTTCTTGCGACGAAACCTTCCCTACGACCGGCTTCTGCCGAAACCGTGGAACGGACGCCCACGCGCATCGCACGCGGGGAATACCTCGTCAACAACGTGTTGCTGTGCATGGACTGTCACTCGGACCGCTCGATGGATCGCTACACGTTTCCGCCGAGCGGCAAAAGCCTCGGCGGCGGCGGCAGCTTGTGCTGGGATGAGAACATGAAGGGCATGGAAGGGTTTACCCTCTGCGCCCCCAACATCACCCCCGATGCCGAAACCGGGATTGGCGCCTGGACCGACGGTGAGATCATGCGGGCCGTTCGCGAGGGCGTCAACAAGGACGGCAATGCACTATTTGGCTTGATGCCGTATACGTACTACGCTTCGCTTTCCGAGGAGGATATCCGTTCCGTTGTCAGCTATCTGCGCACCTTGGCCCCCGTGAATAACAAGGTTAAAGAGCGTGTGTTGCCGACGCCGCTCAACCTCATCGTCAAGTTGATGCCGAAGCCACTTGCCGGCGACGTTGCCCATCCCGACGAAAACGACAGCGTGGCCTTGGGAAAATACCTCACGACGGTTGGCAATTGCCTGAACTGTCACACACCAGTCGATGAAAAACACCGGCCCATTCCCGAGCGCGCCTTCGCGGGTGGAAACGAGTTCTCGCACAAGGTCTTCGGCACGATTTTTTCCGCCAACATCACGCCGCACGAAACGGGTATGGGTAATCGCACCCGAGCGCAGTTCATCGCACTTTTCAAGGCTTTCGCTAGCCCGGAAGCGCACACGATGAAGATCGAGCCGACGGCCAACACGCTGATGCCCTGGCTTTCTTTCGCGAAGATGAGCGACAAGGATCTCGGTGCGATCTACGACTACCTGAAGACGGTGCCACCCATCGAGAACGTGGTGCAAAAGCGACCTACACCCACGGTGCCGGTCGCGCCGACGGCAACCGTTCCGGATGCCGGCACCGACGCGCAATAGCGTTTGGTTGCGTGGTGGGCGATGCAAGGGTTGAACTTGCGACTTCCGCCGTGTGAAGGCGGCACTCTGCCACTGAGTTAATCGCCCAGATAGGGACGGTTCAATTAGCTTTGAATCCGGTTCCTGTCAATCCGAAACTCGGAAATGGGTCGTGATATCAGCGGCTTGAACGCTCCCACTGAAAAAATGCGGCAACCGGCGCTTTTTTGTTAATGTGAACAGGCGTTTCGGAACTCTAACGGTGTCTGGAGAAGTATCATGACGTTCGTTCGCCGACTCTCGTACCTTTTGGTTATCCTGCCCTTGTTCACTGCCGGTTGCGGCCGTCAGCCCTTGCTTGACGACGGAGGGGCCGGAGGGGTGGGTGATACGCGCTCGACGCGCGGAGACAACCCACGCGGGATCGATCCCGATCGCGACGGTGACGATGACAGCGACCGGGGCGGCGGTGACGATGACGGCGACCGAGGCGGTGGCGATGACGGCGACCGGGGCGGCGGCGACCAAGGCGATGACGGAGATGATTCCGGTGAAGATAAGCCGCGACCTCCGGGACCGCCTCGGGCACCTCAGCCAGTCTCCGAACAGTGTCTCGACAAGTGCGAGACGCTGGCGAATGACTTTTTCGAGCAGTGTCTGATGCAGAATACCAGTAAGAAATCGTGTTTGGACCAACGGCAGAAGTACCACAAAGAATGCGTCGTCTCGAATTGCGGCGGGATGTCTGACCCCGGCGTGCCCGACGAGCCCTCGCCACCGCCAATGATTTCCTGCGAGGATCAATGCGTGGTGGGTTCGGCGTCGGAGTTCATTGGATGCGTTCAGTCCGGACGCCCTCTCGAATTCTGTGCCGTCATCGCTCAGGACAATGTCGACGGCTGCCAAAGCGACTGCAACGGTGAGGACTCGCTGAGCTGCGAAGAAACCTGCGAACAAGATGCCGCCGAAGCTTACAACTTGTGTGCGGCGAGCGGGCGTCCCACGCGCCGCTGCGAACAATTCCATCAAGACCAATTCCGGTCCTGCGTGCAACGCTGTCGGTAGGGCGGCGAATGGCGTATTCTGTCGCAACCCAATGACTTCCTCTCGACCGATTGTTGTTGCAACCGATTTGAACGTGAACGCTGACGACGCCATCGTCGAGGCCCATGCGCTGGCGTTGCATCGAGGGGTCCCTCTCGTTGTGGTGCACGGCCTACCTGATTTCTTTGGCATCCATCCGCTGTTTCCACATCTCAACGTTTCGGAGTCGTTTTCGCTCGCAAGCGTGGAACGCAAGGCGGGCGAGGCGGTCTCGCGACGGGTAACGGAGCTGACGGGCCGCCAGGCTGGCGAGTTCGAGGTGTTCCTCGAAACCGGTTCTCCCCACAGCGCGATTCTTGAAGTTGCCGAGCGCAGCAATGCCGAGTTGATCGTGGTCGGTGCACACGGCGGCGGCCTTGAAGGGGTCCTGGGAAACGTAACACGTCAGGTCGTGCGCCATGCCCACGCAAGCGTGCTGGTCGTGCGGGCTCCTGCAAGCGAGCGCAGTGGCGACGTATTGATCGCGACTGACTTTTCACCCAGCGCCGGGGATGCGGTCTCCGAAGGTCAGCGCGAAGCCGAGCGACTCGGGCGCAAGGTGACGTTGCTGTACAGCCTCGACTTCGTTCCCCAGCGCTACGCCGTTCCGTTCATCGATGCGCCGCTGCCATCGTCGGGCGACCTGGCCGATATGCAACGTGAGCTGAGTCGCATGCTCGCCGACGAGGCCGGCAAGATTGGCGCCACACCGCAGTTCAGAACGGGCCCCGCTTCACAGGCGATCTCGGAAACCGCTGGCGAACTTGAATGCCCGCTCGTGGTCGTCGCAACCCATGGTCGAACCGGGATCGGACGGCTCGCGCTTGGCAGCGTTGCCGAAAAGGTCGTCGAAAAGGCGCCATGTTCCGTATTGGTTGCCCGCAGCCGCTAGTCGAGTAGCTGGCGGATGCGCGTGAGCAACGTGTCGGGCGTCACCTCGAACTGCTGCTTCGCGGTCAGATCTTTCAGCGCAAGTTTGCCCGAGTCGAGTTCCTGATCGCCCACGATCAGGGCAAAGCGCGCGTTGTTTTTATCGGCGCGCTTGAGCTGGGCTTTCAGCCCCGTGTCTGGTCGGTGATCCAGCTCGACGCGAATGCCTTCAAGCCGCATCGCTTGCGCGATCGGCATTGCCCATCGGTAGGCGCGCTCGCCGAGGGGCGCGATGTAAAGCGATATCGGTGAAAGGTAGCTTTCTGGAGGCGACGCAATCGCAAGCAAGATGCGCTCAAGCCCCATGGCGAAACCCAGGGCAGGCGTGGATGGCCCGCCCAGTTGTTCGACGAGTCCGTCATAGCGCCCGCCGCCCGCGATGGTGTTTTGCGCGCCCAGGTTGCCCACGTTTGCCTGTACCTCGAAGATGACACCCGTGTAGTAATCCAGGCCACGCACCAGACGCGGATCGTGTTCGATCGTCACGGACAGAGCGGCGGCGAGTTCGGTGAAGCGGGCAAAGCCATCGCGCGATGCCTGACCAAGGTGCTCCATCAGCACCGGCGCGTTGGCGCAAACCGCTTTGACCGATTCGCTCTTCGAATCCAGAATACGCAACGGGTTGGTTTCCAAACGTCGCACAGAATCCTCATCCAGTTGTGAGATGTGCGTGGTGAGATAGGCCTTGAGCGCATCGCGGTAGGCGAGGCGTTCGGCGGGCTCTCCGAGGGTGTTGACGACCACCTTGAGATCGTTTTTGGCGATGCCCATCTCGGCTATCATGTTGACCAGCATGCCCACCACCTCGGCGTCGATGCCGGTGCCCGGAAGTCCAAACACCTCGGCGCCGATTTGATGAAACTGTCGCAACCGCCCGCGTTGCGCCCGCTCGTGGCGAAACATTGGACCGATGTAGTACCAGCGCGTGACCGGCTCGGCGTGCCAGCGTGCGCCCGTCACATAGGCACGCACGGCGGACGCGGTGCCTTCGGGTCGCAAGCTGACGCTGCGGCCGTCGCGATCCTCGAAGGTGTACATCTGCTTCTCGACGACATCGGTTGCTTCGCCCACCGATCGGTGAAAAAGCGGCGTGTATTCCAGCGAGGGCGTCCGGACTTCGCGATACGCATAGGCATCGAGCACCATGCGGGCGCGTTCTTCAACGAACTGCCACTTGGCGATATCGGGAACGAGGATGTCGTTCATCCCCTTGACGGTGGGCGGCGTGTCGGCCATTGGGAGGTTTGTTTATCGGTTAATCGGTGGATCTTCAATCCGTTCGAACAACGGCGTGCGGGATTCGTTCACACAGGGCCGTCACCGCCGCGTCGAGCCTTCGCGAATCGCGAGCATCCAGGGTGATCTTGACCTTGTAGTCCTTCGCCTCGTGATGCGGGTAGGAACCAATGGCCACATCGGGAAAGGCTTCGACGACGGCATCGAGATCGTCTGCGATCTGGCCTTCCGTTGCGGAAAGAAAGACCGCTCGAGAAAAAATCGGGGATGTTCGCAGGTGTTCACGCAACAACGCGAATTTGCGCCGCAAGATCACCGGGACCCCCGGGAGCACGTAGACGTTTGCAATCGCAACGACCGGCCAGACGCCCGTGTTGTCGGTTCCGTATTCAAGGCGGGCGCCATCCGGGATGTCGGCCATGCGCAACTCGCGTTCGGTGAACAGCTCGCCAAGGCCTTTTCGAATGAGCGCCACCAGCTCGGCGTCGCGCCGAATGGACATGTCGAACGCAGAGGCCACCGCGGCAAAGGTCACGTCGTCGTGGGTCGCGCCGACCCCTCCCGAGGTAAAAACGTGCGTGAATCCCGCAGCCAGGCGGCGGACCGCGCCTGCGATTTCGGCCTCGTCATCCGGAATCACTTCGATGCGTCGGGTGACAACGCCAAGCGCTCGCAACTCCCGCGTGAGGAAGACGGCGTTTTCGTCTGCGACTTTCCCCGAAAGAAGCTCGTCACCAATCAACAGGATTGCCGCTGACGGGCCATCGAGCGGGGCAGGGGGCAGCGGCCGGGGATCGATGGACACCGGGGAAGAATAAACCATTCGTTGCCGTCCGGCGGACGGACGGGGTCAGAAGATGCAACAAACTGCGTGGGCCTTCCCTGCAACCGTTGACAGACCCGGGTCTGCTGGTGCGAGATGGATCCCGCCAATCCCTGAAGCCATGAGGACCTCCGTGAACCGACTCCACCTTTCCAGAATCACCGCCCGGCCTGCGGCCATGGCCATTGCCTTCGCGATTTCATGTTTGACCGCGGCTTCGGCCAGTGCGGATCCCCACGAAGCGCCCCACCCGGATCACCAGAGTGTGATCAAGAAGTGGGGCGTCGAAGCACGTCGGATGGCGACGCTGAATGCTTCCGGCAACAGCCTGGATCCGCGTTGCGACAAGGCGGGAACGGTGGCGAATGAACCTTGCGCCGTCGAGATGACCGCCATCGGTGTCCGCCACTGGATGACCGATCATTACGCATGGAATGCAGCTCTCGCCATTTCTGCGGGTGGCGGCAGCACTTCCACGTCGGCGGGGAACGGCGGCAGCTGGGACACCTATCTTGGATTTGGACCCATCGTGGGAGCAAACTTCCTGTTGGCGCAAACCCGGCACCTCGCCGTGAGCGCCATGCCGCAACTGGGCCTGCTCGCGTTCCTGCCGTCGGGCAGCGGCACCAAGACGTTCATGGTCGACGCCCGCGCCCTCATCGAGGCCGAGATTCACCTTGGCATGATTGGCCTGCCGCAGATCTCGGTGGGAACCTCGGCCGGTCTTGGCATCAGCTGGGTCAAGAAGACAGAAGGCGACGCAGGCAAGGACGTTGTTGGCGGTTTGCCAGGCACGTCGCCCTTCGCAGCCTGGTCAGTTCAGGGCGTCGGCCCGCAAAATTTGTGGGGTCTCGTCAACAACACCTTCATTCGGTTTTATTTCTAGCGCGAAGGATGTAGAAACCGTCGCCATGAGCGGCCCGGGTAAAATCGAACTTCGCGAACGATCGACCCTTCTGGATCGCGTGGGGATTGCCCGGGCCTTGAAGCGCATGGCCTCCGAGATCGCCGAAAAAGCGGGTCCCGATCCCTACCTGGTTGGCATCCGCACCGGCGGCGCCTTTCTCGCGAATCGCCTCGCCGAGATCATGAAAAATGACGCCACGGGCGACGCCCGCATGCACCCCAGTGTTGGGGTCGTGGACATCACGCTCTATCGAGACGACGTGTTTCGCGGCATGCTCAAGCCCGAGATTGGCCCGACCGAGCTCGAAGACAGCATCGAAGGCCGAACCGTCGTGTTGGTGGACGATGTGTTGTACACCGGGCGCACCGTGCGTGCCGCGATGGATGTTTTGGTTGACTATGGCCGTCCCCGTGCCATTTCTCTGGCCGTGCTGATTGATCGCGGCTGCCGAGAACTGCCCATCGCCCCGGACATCGTGGGCCTGAGCAACCCCGTGGACCGAAACCACACCGTTTCGGTCTTGCTTGCCGAAGAGGGTGGCGAGGACAGGGTGGTTTTGTTGGAGCGGGTCACCGGAGAAATGGCATGACCGAAGCCACCTTTCCGCATCGACATCTGCTCGGCATCGAAGGCCTGGGCGCCCAAGAGTTGAACACGATCCTCGATCTGTCCGAGCGATTTCTCGAGATCGCGGATCGACCGATCAAAAAAGTCCCGACGTTGCGGGGCAAGACGGTCATCAACCTTTTTCTTGAACCTTCGACGCGCACGCGAACCTCATTTGAACTCGCGGCCAAGCGTCTCTCGGCTGACGCCGTCAACATGTCCGGTTCGGCAAGCTCGACGGTGAAAGGGGAAACCCTCATCGACACGGCCCAGAACATCGATGCGATGGCACCCGATGTCATTGTGATTCGGCATGCGCAGGCGGGCGCTGCGATGCAGATCGCAAAGCACGTTCGTGCAGGCGTCGTGAACGCAGGCGATGGCGCCCACGAACATCCCACGCAGGCGTTGCTTGACTGCTCGACGATTCGCGCGCACAAGGGCAAGATCGCGGGCAACACAGTCTGCATCATCGGAGACATCGCCAACAGCCGCGTGGCGCGGTCGAACATTTTCGCGTTGCAAACTCTGGGCGCCAAGGTTCGGGTTGCCGGGCCGCGGACGCTTTTGCCACTCGGCATCGAAGCGATGGGTGTGGAGGCCTTTGACCGTCTTGAGCCCGCACTCGAAGGTGCGGATGTGGTGATGATGTTGCGCATCCAGACCGAACGTCAGGCGATTGGCCGCTTTCCCAACACCCGCGAATATTCGCGCTATTTCGGCCTCAACCGTGCCCGCCTTGCGCTGGCGAAACCGGACGCCATCGTGATGCATCCGGGCCCCATGAATCGGGGTGTCGAAATCAGCTCCGAGCTCGCCGACGGGGATCGCTCGGTCATCCTCGAACAGGTCAGCCGCGGCGTCGCGGTGCGCATGGCGGTACTTTATTTGATGGCGGGCGGCGCCGAGGCCGAGCGGCCTTGACAGTTTCGGCCGCAAACAATAAAGCGTTCGCGATGGAAACGCTTTTCCTGCGCGGCGGACGGGTTCTCGACCCGGCCAGTGGATTTGATGGGCAGGCCGACGTCGTGATTTCGGACGGTGTCATTGCGCGGATCGCGCCCGGCGCCGAGGCGCCTGCTGGAGCCCGCATCGTCGACTGCAAGGGGCTGTGGGTTACACCGGGATTCATCGATCTTCACGTTCACCTGCGCGAGCCCGGTCAGGAATACAAAGAAGACATCGAGTCGGGCACCCGCTCGGCCGCTGCCGGTGGATTCACTGCCGTGTGTGCGATGCCCAACACCAAGCCCGCCAACGATAGCCGCGCCGTTACCGAGTTGATGGTTCGGCGCGCCGCCGAGGTGGGCGTCGTGCGCGTTTATCCGATTGGTGCGATTTCGCTCGGCCTTGAAGGCAAGACGCTTTCGGAAATGGGCGAGCTGCAAGAGGCCGGTTGTGTTGCGGTTTCCGATGATGGTCTCCCCGTAATGGACATCGAGCTCATGCGGCGCGCGCTCGAGTACGCGCGCGGCTTTGGCCTCACGGTGATTCAGCACTGCGAAGATTTGACGCTTTCACGGGGTGGCGCCATGCACGAAGGGGCGGTGTCGACCCGCGCCGGCATTCGCGCGCAACCGGCCGCCGCCGAATCGGCGATGGTCGCCCGCGATCTGGAACTGGTCGCCTTGACCGGCGCCCGCTACCACGTGGCCCACATCAGCTCGGCCGAATCGATTCGCCTGGTTCGCGAGGCCAAGGCACGCGGACTACCCGTGACGACAGAAGTCACACCGCACCACCTGACGCTGACCGATGCGGCGTGTGCGTGCTACGATACGAATACCAAGATGAACCCGCCGCTGCGGCCCGAGTCTGACCTTGAGGCCTGTCGCGTCGGGTTGGCCGATGGCACGATCGACTGCATTGCAACCGACCATGCACCGCATTCGCCGGTCGAAAAAGATGTCGAGTTTGAGCAGGCTGCGTTTGGTGTGACCGGCCTTGAAACCGCCATTCCGCTCACGCTTGCGCTCGTGCGCGAAGGGCGCATGACGCCGTTGACCTGGGTGTCACGTTTGACCGATGCGCCGGCGCGCGTACTCAATTTGCCGGGCGGCAAGCTTTCCGCAGGCGCGGTGGCCGACGTGACCATCGTGGACCCGGAAGAACGCTGGGAGGTTCGCGCAAGTGAAATGCTTTCGCGCTCCAAGAACAGCCCCTTTGTAGGACAGACGATGGTTGGCCGTGCGGTCATGACCATCGTGGGCGGACGCATCGCATTCGCCGGTGAACGATTCGGGAGCAACGTTTGATGACGACACAGACTTCAGGTGAAGCGACAGGTGGCGCAGCCTTACTCGCGCTTGAGGACGGCACAGTTTACCGCGGGTATTCCTTCGGCGCCGAACTTGAAACCGCGGGTGAGTTGGTTTTCAACACCGCGATGACGGGTTACCAGGAAGTCCTCACCGATCCGTCGTATCGCGGACAGATCGTGCTCATGACCGCGCCGCAAATGGGCAACGTCGGCGTCAACCCAGAAGACTTTGAATCCAACCGTCCGTTCTGTTCAGGATTTGTGGTACGAGAGCTTGCCTCGCGCGTATCCAACTGGCGCGCGACCGGAACCCTCGGTGGTCTCATGGCCGAGTACGACGTGGCCGGCATTTCGGGGATCGATACCCGCGCCATCACGCGACGCCTGCGCGACGGCGGTGCCCAGAAAGCCGTGCTCACGCGCCTTGTGGACGACGCAGCGGGTGCGATCGCACGGGCCAAGGCACATCCCTCGCTCGAGGGCCGCGATCTCGTCAAGGACGTGACCTCGAAGGAAACCTATGCCTGGGACGAGGGCATCTGGACCGGGCCTGGACCCGCGCGCCCCGTGCCGCCGACGCGCTTTCACGTCGTGGCTTACGACTATGGCATCAAGCGCGGCATCTTGCGCCACCTCCGCCAAAGCGGTTGCCGTGTGACGGTTGTACCGGCCTCCACACGGGCCCGCGATGTCGTGGCGCTCAAGCCGGACGGCATTTTCCTGTCGAACGGTCCGGGCGATCCGGCCGCAGTGACCTACGCCGTCGACGCCGTTCGCGAATTGATTCCCACGAGAATTCCGATCTTCGGGATCTGTCTTGGTCACCAAATTTTGGGGCAAGCACTCGGTGGCACCACCTTCAAATTGAAGTTCGGTCACCACGGAGCCAATCACCCCGTGATGGACATGCAAACCGGCAAGGTCGAGATCACGTCGCAGAATCACGGCTTCTGCGTCGATGTGGACTCGCTCGCAGGCAAGGCCGTGTTGACGCACATCAACCTCAACGACAACACGGTCGAGGGCATGCGCCATGAACAGTTCCCGGTATTTAGCGTGCAATACCACCCCGAGGCATCGCCCGGTCCGAACGATTCGCAATACCTTTTCGGCCGCTTCATCCGATTGATGGACGAGAATCCACGGTGAAAGGATCCGGACCCGGATACCTGCACGCGTTGCTCGACCGCTTGGCCCAGCACTACGCAGGTCAGACTTTTCGGGACGAAGCGGCACACGCCAAGGACGAGTTCATCGAGAAGGGTGGGCGAGTTTTCGACGACGACGGCGAGTTGTTTGAATCAAGGATGGCCGCGTTTCTTGAATGGTTCTTGCTCGAACGTCCGGGCGACAAACTGGGCGTGACCCCCGTCATGCACGCCTTGACCGTCAAAACGTATGACGCGGGCGATCGCCGCGGTCTGGCTACCCTGGCCTTGAGTCGGCGCAGCCTCTTTGACGTGGGGGAGGTCACCCTCGAGCAGGTTGAACTCGAAGATCTGCTCTCGGGTGCGCGCCACCTCGTCAACGAACGACGCGGTACCGCCGGATTCGAGACCGGCCAGATCGCCGAGGCTCGACTTTTCTTCGACGGGCAGAGCATGGTTTTCGGCAAGACTTTCCTCGTTCATCCCGCCGAGGCCCGTGACGTGGTGCTGGGTCGCATCGACAGTGGGCTGCAGGGCGGCGAATCGCCCGCTGACCTCATGTTTGCCCTGTCTCGGTTGCACCTGCGCTGGACGCGCAGCCGCCATTTGACGGCGGATCGGGCCTACGCCGAAGAGTGACCCCGATCCTGCTACACTGTTCGCCTCGGGAGAGCTGGCTGTGACACGGTTGTTGGGAAAAAACATCGTCCTGGGCGTGACCGGTGGCATCGCTGCCTACAAGGCTGCCGAGTTGTGTCGCCTGCTTGTCAAAGAAGGTGCCGACGTACACGTCGTGATGACCGAAGCCGCGCAGGCCTTCATCGGCGCGCTCACGATGCAGACCCTGTCCGGTCACCGGGTTGGCAGTCGCCTCGTCGATGCCTCGGACGAGGCTGAGGTTGGCCACATTCGGCTCGCGGACCGAGCCGATCTCATCGTCGTGGTACCGGCCACCGCCGACAGCCTCGCGCGTTTTGCCGCCGGTCGAGCGGACGATCTATTGGGTGCGGTTATCCTCGCATCCCACGCCGATGTTTTGCTCGCACCCGCGATGAACGTGAACATGTGGGAAAACCCCATCAACCAGCAAAATCTGCAACGCTTGCTCGCGAATCCGCGCTTCACCACGGTCGGTCCCGATGCCGGGCCACTGGCCTGCGGCTGGATTGGTTCAGGTCGTCTGGTGGAACCGGACGTCGTCGTCGATGCCATCAACGAACGATTGGCCGTTCGTGGTCCCTTGTCAGGCAAGCGTGTGCTCGTGAGCGCTGGCCCGACGCACGAGCCGGTCGATGCCGTGCGATTTCTCGGCAATCACTCGTCCGGGAAAATGGGCTTTGCGCTTGCGGCCGCTGCCGTCGCGATGGGTGCCGAGGTGACACTCGTCTCGGGCCCAGTCGCGCTGCCGACGCCGGCAGGGGTGTCGACGCGCATCGACGTTCAAACCGCGCTGCAAATGCAGGCCGCGATCGAGTCAGCCGTCGACCTGGGTATCGACGTGGTCGTGATGGCCGCCGCGGTTGCGGATTTTCGCCCACTGCAAACGTCGACCGGAAAACTCTCCCGCCGAGAAGGGGAAGCGCCGTCGCTCGTGCTGGTTGCGAATCCCGACATCCTGGCGGCTCTGGCAATGCGGCCCGTCGAGCGTCGTCCCAGGTTGATTGGCTTTGCAGGGGAGGTCCTCGCGGGCGACGCTTTGATTGCGCGCGCCCGGCAGAAGCTGCTCGAAAAAGGCTGCGACATGATCGTGGCCAATTCGGTAGGGCAGGGCGATACAGGCTTTGGCAGTGACGACAATCAGGGCTTTCTCGTTCTGAAATCCGGCGCACCGCTTCTTTTGCTGCGCGAGTCCAAGGCCGATATGGCCCGTCGCATCTGGCGTCACGCTGCGCCTCTCTTGTTCGGATGATTTACAGTCGCAGGGCTCTGCGATAGCGTGTCTGGCTGCGGTGACGACCGTCCCGCGCGGAAGGAAATTTGTGACTCAAGACCGTGAGCAGTATCTCGTCGCCTATGCGAATCAGGCGGCACGCCGAATGACAGTGGCAGGCAATGTTCTTGCCACCCGTCAGGCCACGAGCGGTCCCTTGCGTGGCAACGTCGCGCCCTACGCAGGTTGCGTCGATCCGGATTTTCACGGCACGCTCGCCAGCATCTGGCTTTGGTCGCGCACGCACATCGCAGCGGGTGAAACACGTTTCGGTCCGCAGATTGGCCTGGCCTGGGGCTTTGTTGAAAGTCAGTGGGAAACCTTTATTCCCCGTGCGCTTTCCGATGCCGCCGGCGACGAAGTCCCCTTTGATTGCGCGATGGTGTTGCGTGCGGGCCTTGCCACCCATGCGCTGGTGGGCACCGGAGACTGGCGTCGGCTGGGTGACGTTGCCGCACGCCTGCTGGCGGGTTACCTGTCGGATCTGTCCGAGTGCAATGGCCGTGGTTTTCTTGATCCTGGCTTTCTGGCGTGGAACCTCGCTGACTACGCCCGCGTGACCGGTGATCGTGGTCTTTCTGCCAGCGTGGGACGTTTCGTGGACAAGGCATTTGGCACCCGCAAGCCGGACCCGTTTGCGGACGAGGCCTCGTCCAGGTACGAACTTTTCGATTTCTCGTCAACGACGGCGACCCGGATTCTGGCGGTGATTGCCACCGAAGGCGAAACCCCGTTCGTCGGAACCTGGTTGCGCGAGCGGGTTGCGAAACTGTTCCCCGACGGATTTTCGGCACGCACGCAGGATGAATATGCCTGGAACGCCTGTGTTGCGTTTGCCGCGGGCCGCGCCTATCTCGCCTCCACCGAAGATAGCTTTCGTCGTGTTCACGAACAGATCGTGGACGAGCTCGCGGCGACTGCGGTCGATCTTCAAGGTGCGATCGGCCGCGCACCTGGCTTTGGTTCTGAAACGCTGGCCACGTTTTATTACGGACTCGCGCTCGATTCCATGCTGCGCAAGCCTCAGATCACAAGTCTGGAAGAAGCGATCGAGTCCTCGCTGTGAGCGAAGAGGATCCGCGAGCCGAGCTCGCATCGTTGACCGCGGCATTTCGGACGCACCTTGCGCACCGCTCGCGTTCAGGGTTGCAGGGCGTGCCGACGGGGACATCTCCCCGCTTCGGAACGACTACAACCGCTCCTGTGACACCCGTGTCTGCCACCGCCGAGCCGGACATCGTGTCTTCCGATTCCGCCGTACGGTTGCAGGTGATACGCGACGAGATTGGCGACTGTCAGCGCTGCAAGCTTGCCCCGACGCGCACGAATATTGTCTTTGGTGTGGGAAACCCGCACGCTGAACTGGTGTTTGTTGGCGAGGCCCCGGGCTTTGACGAGGACCAGCAGGGCGAACCCTTTGTCGGCAAGGCCGGTCAATTGTTGACCCGCATGATAGAGGCGATGGGCAAAACGCGGCATGACGTCTACATCTGCAATGTCATCAAATGTCGCCCACCCCAGAATCGGAATCCCGAGCCGGACGAGGTGCAGGCATGCGAAGGCTTCCTCAAAAAGCAGCTTGCCGTCCTGAATCCGCGCATCATTGTGGCGCTTGGGAAATTCGCTGCCCATGCACTGTGTGGTGAAGACACACCAATCTCCCGCCTGCGCGGCAACCTGCGTTCCTATCAAGGGATCCCGGTGATGCCGACCTACCATCCGGCGTATTTGCTGCGTACGCCCGATGCCAAACGAGATGCCTGGGCCGATCTACAGCAGGTGATGCACTTTCTCCAAAACTGAAAGCGTTGTGTTGCAAATGAAAACGTTGCTTTTGGTGCTGGGTCTTGTCGGTACGTTCACCGGGTGCGGCGCCCCGCTTTCGGGTGGGCATCCGGCCCATGTCGTCGGCAAGGGGAACTTTCGTGTTTCCGCCACGGTCGACGTACAGGTTCCAACCGGCGTCATCGCCGACACGGTCGAGAGTGCGAAAAACGTGGTCGATGCGGTCGAGAACAACGAGGCGCTAACCGACGCACAGAAGCGAACGTTGCTCAAGGCCGGGGCCGGGCTCGCGATAACGCCTCCTGCCGTGATGACGCCGCTGCAAGTTGCGTACGGCTTGACCGACAAACTCGAACTCGACCTGCGCGCGGCGGCCGGCGGCTACTGGCGCCTGGGTGGCCGCTGGCAGTTTCTCGTCCAGGCAGTTCACGGGCTCGATCTGTCCGCGGGTCTTGGCGTTGCCCGCTCGTCTTACGAGTTCCCCGTTTCAGGAGTGGTGAGGTTCGTGAAAATCGACGACTTCAAGCGCTTCAACATTGACGTTCCGATCTTGATAGGCAAGCGCAGCGACTACCACCGATGGTGGTTGGGCTCGCGCCTCGTTTACTGGAATGCCGAGACCACCTTGCATCTGGATCTGCCCGGGGCCGTACCCGAACGGGCGAGCTTCGACGCGAGCGGCCTCATCGTGGGCGGGCAAGCGGGCATCGTGGGTGGCTACAAGTGGTTCTTCATCGGCGTCGAGCTGACGATGGCCCAGAACTTTGGAACCGCACATTTGAGCGCGTTGTCAGCCAAAAACGACGTGGATGTTTCGAGTTTTATCGTCTACCCGGCCCTGGTGGCGGTTGGCGAATTCTGAACATTGACACCCTGTTTCCCGAAGGGGTACTTTGCTTCGCAACATGGCTGCCAACAAGGAAGCCTGCCGAATCGGCAGCACAATCACCATCAGCGGAAATATCTCGGGCGATCAGGATTTGATCGTCGAGGGGCGGATTGAGGGGAGGGTCGGACTCGACAGCCGCCTAATCGTGGAAGAGATCGGCAACGTCGAGGCCCAGGTCGAGGCCACCGAGGTCGAGATCAAGGGCGCCGTCAAAGGCGATATCGCTGCAGGCAAGCTCGCCACGCTGCAAAGCACGGCCCGTGTGCTCGGCAATGTCCGAGCCAACAAGATCATCGTCATCGAAGGCGCCATGGTTTCGGGATCCATCGAAATGGACGTGGAACTGCCGCCGGAACTTGCCGGTGCAAAACCGGGCAAGGCCTGATTTTTTCCTGAACTTTTCCGAGAAAGAAAGACACGCACATGGTGAACACGGTAATCGGCAGCGGCATCAGCATCGACGGCGAAATCCGAGGTGAAGAGGCGCTCGTCATTCAGGGCTCGGTCAAGGGCAAGATTGCAGTCACGGGCGACCTGCTCGTCGACGCGGGCGCCACGGTGGACGCCGATGTCGAGGGCAAGTCCATTGCCGTCGCGGGTCGACTCACCGGCAACGTGCACGCCTCCGACCGCGTCGATGTGAAAGCTGACGCGCGCGTTGTTGGTGACATCAAATCCCCTCGTATTTCAATTGCCGATGGTGCCTCGTTCAAGGGCAACATCGACATGGATGTATAGTTTTTAACAGCACCTTTGACGGACAACGAACATGGCTGACAAGCAAACGGTAATTGGTTCTGACACGCAGATCACGGGCGAGGTCCGCAGCGAAGGCGGCCTCGAGGTGCGCGGTCGCATCGAGGGGAAAATTTCCGTTGCGGAGACCCTGACGATTTCAAACGGTGCCATCATCCAGGCGGACATTGACGGCCGCGTCGTCGAGATCTCCGGCGCGGTGGTCGGCAGCATCACGGCTTCCGAAGTGGTGCGCTTGCACGACAAGGCACGCGTCGTCGGCAACATCCAGGCGCCCCGCGTGGGCATTGCCTCCGGTGCGCAATATCGCGGCCAGGTCGAGATGGGCGAGGTCGATGTGGCGCAGCGTGCTGGCAAGGCAGCAGGAGCCGCCCAAAAGATTCCAGTCGCAAAGGCCGTTGCACGCGCGGCGGATCCCGCAGCCGCCGTCAATCGAAGTGCTCCGCGCGTTGCGTCAGTTCCGGTTCGCCGGGCCGATGCTCCGGCGCCGGCCTGGGCGCGCAAAAAAGCCAAGCGCCGTTAGCGCGGCGATTGCGCAGAAACGCGGTTTTTCCCGACGAAAACCATGAGCGTGTGAGGTTGCGCTGTGGTACCTTCGCCACGCTTCATGTGCGGTGTTATTGGTGTCTTCGGCCCTTCAGAAGCCTCAAATCTGGCGTATCTGGGCCTCCATGCCCTCCAGCATCGCGGACAAGAATCCGCGGGGATCGTCTGCACCGATGGCGACCGCGTTCGCCTCATTCGCGAGATGGGCCACGTCAGCGACACCTTCGATGCTGAGCGCCTGGCCCGCCTACCTGGCCATGCTGCCATCGGGCACGTTCGCTACTCGACGGCAGGCGATTCCACATTGAAGAACGCCCAGCCCATCGCGGTGGATTACTACGCGGGGTCGGTCGCCCTGGCCCACAACGGCAACCTGGTCGACGCCGATGCGGTGCGCACCCGACTCGAAGAGGACGGCTCGATCTTCCAGACCAGCTCCGACACCGAGGTCATCTTGCACCTCATCGCCCGCTCACGGCAGCCTTCGTTACCCGAGCGCGTGGCCGAGGCGCTGGCCCAGGTTCGCGGCGCGTATTCGCTGGCAATCCTCTCGCCGGATGCGCTGATCGCGGTACGGGATCCGATGGGCGTTCGACCGATGTCGCTCGGCCGCGTGAAAGACGGCTGGGTCGTTTCTTCCGAAACCTGTGCCTTCTCGCTCATCGAGGCCGAGTTCGTGCGCGATCTCGATCCGGGCGAGATGATCATCATCGACAAGACGGGTGTGCGTTCGTTGCGTCCCTTCGCCTCGGAGAAAGCCCACCGCTGCGCCTTCGAGTGGATCTACTTTGCGCGCGCCGATTCGAATATTGCCGGTCAGTCGGTCTACATGGCCCGCGAGAAGATGGGTCGTCGTCTTTCCATCGAGCATTCGGTCGACGCCGACGTGGTGATTCCGGTGCCGGATTCGGGCACGGCGGCGGCGATTGGTTACGCGCGGGAAAGTGGTATTGCGTTTGGTCAGGGGTTGATGCGTTCCCACTACGTGGGCCGCACCTTCATCGAACCTTCGCAATCGATCCGAAACTTCGGCGTCAAGTTGAAGCTATCGCCGGTGCACGAGGTGCTCGCAGGCAAGCGCGTGGTGGTGGTCGACGATTCGATCGTGCGTGGTACGACTTCGCGCAAGATCATCGGCCTGATTCGTGCGGCGGGTGCCAAGGAGATCCATTTGCGGATCAGCTCACCTCCGACGGTGGGTCCTTGCCACTACGGCATCGACACCCCCAGCCGCGAAGAACTGATCGCCTCGTCGCACAGCGTGGATGAAATCCGCCGCTTCGTTGGCGCCGATTCGCTGGGTTTCCTCTCGGTGGAGGGTCTGCATTCCATCCTCGGCGGGCTGGCAGGCAGCGACCCGGGCAACGGTCTGTGCGACGCTTGCTTCACGGGAAACTACCCGATCCCGCTGGTTCCACCGTCCCGTTTGCGTCAGCTCCGACTGATAAGCGACGAAGGCCGGTAGCAAGATGGCAACTGGGTTGCCATTTCCTGCATCGGGGCATCAGCGCGATCGCCTATGTCCTATTCGTCCTTCGGGCTTTCGTACCACCAAGCCAATGTAAACGTATTGCGAAGCCTACATGTGGGCCGGGCAAATTGACTTGACGTTTGTCGGACGACGTTCTTACGTATATGGACCGCTTGCCACGCGGAAAGTTTACGTGGCACCAACATTCGCCGGAGATGATTTCCAATGACGACGCGATACCTTACCCGCAGTTTCCTGGTTGCTTTGTCATTTGTGGCGGTCAGCGCGGTGGTTGCGTGCAGCAGCGGTTCTGGCGATGGAGCCAAGCGAGGCAGTGGTGGTGGCTCGGCGGGTGAACAGGGTAGCGGAGGCAGTGCGGGCGATCCCGGCATGGGAGGCGCGGCGGCTGGCAATGACGGGCAGGGTGGATCGTCCGAAACCGGGGGAATCAGCGCAACGGGCGGAGCGCCAGCCGGTACGGGCGGCACGCCAGCCGGTACGGGTGGCACGCCAGCGCCGGGCGGCGCTGTTTGTCCGGCTTCGGGAAACTGCACGATGTTGGCCGTGGGCGATGGGCTCGCTGCTGGCGTAGGCGCTCCTCCCGGCTACCTCAAGTTCGTCTCGGATTATCTGAAGACCAAGAAAAAGACCGGTTTTGAATGGGTCGGATCGAAAACATCGGGCGGCTTGAAACACGAAGGCGTCGACAAGGCGCTTTCAAGCGCGGTCCTCGGTACAATCGAAGCCACGATCAAGGCGACCATGCCCAATATCGTTGTGTTGAATGTGGGTAGCGAGGACGCCCAGCAAAGCATGCAAGCCGGCCTCGGTGCACGCATCAAGCAAATCATCGAGAAGATTCGAGCCGCTCGTCCCGGAACGTATGTTTTGGTGACTGGACTTTCGAGGACTCCGGATACGAAGCAATTCGACTCAAAGGCCGTCCCAACCTACGTTTCCTCTGCCTTTACAACCCGGGCTTTCACCGGAGAGAAAGAGATTGAGGCCGTCGTCGATGCGATGAATGATATGCGGGTTCGCTTCATTCGCTTCAACTTCGCACCGCAATACGCAGCGGGTACGGCGGGAAAACCCGCGCCCGTCGCTCCCTCCTACTTCGTCAACGGCACCTACAATCCGAACACTGCGGGTTACACCAACATGGCCAAACTCGCGATAGCAATCGCGCTCACCCCAATCATCCACCACTAGAACGTGCTCCCCAGTCGCCCGAATCCTGCTTGACATCCGATGCCGGCAGTGATGGATTCACCGCCACTAAAACCGGAGCGGTGACGGCCGAGCGTCGAACCGTGCGACTGACCACGTTGAGATTGGGGAGCGAACATGAGCGCGAAGTCGGACAGCAATGCAATCAACGCGAAACGCCTGTTTTTGGCGGGGTTCATGGCGATTCTCGCCACCGCCGTTGGCTTCGCCGTTCGTGGGGGGATCCTGGCCGACTGGGGCGCACAGTTCGGATTCACTGGCGTTCAGCTCGGTGCCATTGGCGGTGCGGGATTCTCAGGATTCTGCTTCGGCATCATCCTTGGCGGCATCGTGGTCGACAAACTTGGTTACGGCAAGATCGTCGCGCTCGCCTTCCTGATGCACGTTTTGTCCGCGGTCATTACCTTCCAGGCGACCGAGGGACAGGCGCAAGATGTTGCTTACAAGTTCTTGTTCTGGGGCACGTTCATGTTCGCGTTTGGCAACGGCTCGCTTGAAGCAGTCGCCAACCCACTTGTTGCCACGCTCTTCCCGGAGAAGCGCACCCACTATCTGAATATCCTGCACGCTGCCTGGCCTCTCGGCCTCGTCGCGGGTGGTCTCATCGGATGGACCATGGGTGGCGCCTATTCCTGGAAAATTCAGCTCGGTTTGTTCCTCGTGCCGACCCTGCTTTACGGGGTGATGTTTGTTGGACAGAAGATGCCCAAGTCCGAGGCCTCGCAAAAGGGCCTCAGTATGGGCGAAATGTTCAAGGACGTTGGCCTTGGCGGCGGACTCATCGCCTGTGCGTTGTTGGCTTTGTTCTTCGGCGGCGCAGTTGGACTTCCCCCGGCCGCGGCTTATGGGTTGGCCGGTCTGTTACTCGTCGCCGTCGGTGTCATCACCAACTTCTCGACCGGCTCTTGGCTGATGTTCGTGCTCTTTGTCGTGCACGCGATGGTGGGCTCGGTCGAGCTCGGCACTGATGGTTGGATCCAGAACATCACGGGCAACATCCTCACCCCATCACAGGGCAAGATCCTCTTCGTCTTTACGTCCATCGTGATGTTCAGCCTGCGTTTCACGGCGGACTTCATCGAGCGCAAGCTCAAGCTTTCGCCCATCGGCATCTTGCTGGTTTGTTCGGTGCTGGCTTGTGTGGGCCTCAACCTCGTCAGCCGCATCGATACCTTTGCCGGTGCCTTCCTCGCGCTCACAGTTTACGCGCTTGGCAAGACCTTCTTCTGGCCCACCATGTTGGCTGTGGTGGGTGACCGTTTCCCGGCCTCGGGCGCCATCGCCATGAGCATCATGGGCGGCGTCGGCATGATGTCGGCAGGCATGTTGGGCTCACCCGGCCTCGGTTATGCCAAGGATCGCTTTGCCGGTGAGGCGCTTGAACAGAAGGACGCCGCCTTGCATGCCCAGTACAAGGCCGAGACACCCAGCTCGTTTCTGTTTTTCTCCGAGGTTTTCGGCATCGACGGCAAAAAGCTGGGCGCCGTGCAAGGCAAACTGGCCGAGGCCCGTACCGATGCGAGCAAGGCCGGAAACGAAGATCCCAAGGCTGCCTTCACCAAGTTGAGCCCCGACGAAAACACGGTTTACGGCGCCAGCATTGAAGGCGATCGTCGGACCCTCGTGGCCGACTCGTTCATCCCGGCGGTGATGGCGGTAATTTACCTCTTGCTGTTCATCTACTTCAAGGCAATCGGTGGCTACAAGACCGTGTCGATTGCGCAAAGCACGAAGCCGGTGGATTTGCCGACCACTGTGCCCTAAAGCGGCGAAACCACGGCGCTCCCAAATCGCCGTTTTGCTGCTACGATGCGCCTCGCCATGGAAATCGGACCGCTGCGCGAACGCATCGTCAAACTCGGAGAACGGCTGACCATTCTTCGAGGTTTTCTTTGACGTCGAGAGCAAAGAAAAACGGATAGCCGAAATCGACGACCGCGCTGGCGCACAAAGCTTCTGGGATGACCAGGAAAAGGCGCAAAGCTACCTGAAGGAACAGGCGCAGGCCAAGGCCGACGTCGAGGGCTGGAAGAAGCAAAAAAGTTCCGTCGAGGATGCCGAGATCATGGTCGAACTTGCCAACGAGGCGGCCGATCTGATCGAAAAAGAGAACGCAGCCCGCGAAGTCGACGCGACGCTGACGGTGATTGAAAACGGTCTTAAAAAAATGGAGATGGCACGCATGCTGTCCGGTCCCTACGACCGCGAGGGCGCGTTGCTGTCGATCAACGCCGGTGCCGGCGGAACGGAATCGCAGGACTGGGCCGAGATGCTTCAGCGCATGTACACGCGCTGGGCCGCCCGGCGTGGGTTCGAGGTCGAGATTCTCGATTTCCAGCCGGGTGAAGAAGCCGGCATCAAGAGCGTCACAATCTTGATCAAGGGCGAGTGGGTTTATGGCTTTGTGCGCGCCGAGGCCGGTGTGCATCGCCTGGTGCGCATTTCTCCCTATGATTCGGCCGCGCGACGACACACCTCGTTTGCGAGCGTCTTTGTGTATCCCGACATCGACGAGACTGTGAAAGTTGTGATCGACGACAAGGAATTGCGCATTGACGTGATGCGATCCGGCGGGGCCGGTGGGCAGCACGTCAACAAGACGGAATCTGCCGTGCGCATCACGCACTTGCCGACCGGTATCGCCGTTCACTGCCAGTCCGAACGATCGCAGCACAAAAACCGTGCCACTGCGATGCGCATCCTACGTTCCAAGCTCTTCGTCGTCGAACAGAAGAAGATGGAAGAGAAAATGGGCGGGCTGCACGCGCAGAAAAAGAAGATCGAGTGGGGCAGCCAGATTCGCTCGTATGTGCTTGCGCCTTACCGACAGGTGAACGATCACCGGGTCGAGATGAAAGTGGGCGACGTGGACGCCGTTCTCGATGGCGATCTGGATCCGTTCATGGAAAGAATGCTTTTGTTACTGGCGGGTGATCCGACCGCCCATCCTGATGCAACCGTCGAGTGAGCTGGAACGACCATGGCTGACGAAAAACAACTGATTGCAGATCGACAGAAAAAGGCCGACGAGCTGCGCTCTCTGGGCGTCAATCCCTATGCCAACGGCTTTGTCGTCGAACACGACATCGGTCCCATCGTGTCACGTTTCGGTGCGCATGCCCCCGAGGGGACGAACGTTGAACTCGAAAAAGGTGCCGAGCCGGCATTCCTTGCGCCTGACCGTTTTACGATTGCCGGTCGGATCATGGCGATTCGTGGCTTTGGCAAGATGTCGTTCGTCAAGCTCGCCGACCGCACGGGCGACGTTCAGGTTTGGTTGCGCAAGGACAAGGTGTCCGACGCACAGTGGGAGGTCTTCAAGCGCGCCGAGCGGGGTGACTTTCTGGGGGTGACGGGCGCGATGACCTACACCAAGACGGGCGAGCTGACGATGCTTGCCGAACAGTGCACGCTCTTGACGAAGGCGATTCGAGCGCTGCCGGAAAAGTTTCACGGGCTGTCGGATCAAGAGATCCGGTATCGGCAGCGCTATGTCGATCTCATCGTAAACCCCGATGTGCGCGAGGTATTTCGCAAGCGCTCGCGGATCGTGCGCCTATTGCGCGAGTTCTTCGATGCACGCGACTTCATGGAGGTCGAGACCCCGCTTTTGCATTCGATCCTCGGTGGCGCGGCCGCGCGGCCATTTTCGACCCACCACAATGCCCTCGATCTGAATCTCTTCATGCGCATCGCACCCGAGCTGTTTTTGAAACGTCTCGTGGTCGGCGGTTTTGAGCGGGTCTACGAGATCGGTCGCAACTTTCGCAACGAGGGCCTGTCGCGCAAGCACAATCCCGAGTTCACGATGCTTGAGTTCTATCAGGCCCACGCGACCTTCGAGGACTTGATGGCGCTGACCGAAGAACTCTTCGCGCATCTGGCGCGTGAGATCTGTGGTACGGAAAAGATCAGCTACGAGGGACAGCCGGTGGATCTGACGGCGCCCTGGCCACGCATTCCGATGAAGGATCTGATTGTTTCGGCCTCGGAAAAAGGGATCATCCCGGCCGGGCTTGAGCGTTCGACGCTGGAATCCGATGCGGCGCTTACCGCCTGGATTGCCGCGTCGGGTGTGGGCGAGCGCAAGGACGAACTGGGCGCTGTGCTACGAAAAAGTGGAAACCACGGCGAGCGCATCGGTGCACTGTTTGACTATGCGGGTGAGCTGGCCTTGCCGCTTGATCGCCCGGTGTTCGTGTACGACTACCCGGCGGAGACCTCCCCGCTGTCCCGTCGCAACGAGGCCGATCCGACCCGTGTGGATCGCTTCGAGTTGTTCATCGTCGGTCGTGAATACGCGAACGCGTTTTCCGAGCTCAACGATCCGGTCGATCAACGCGAGCGTTTCGCGGCTCAGGTTGCTGCCAAGGATCGCGGTGCCGAAGAAACGATGGACTACGACGAGGATTACTGTCGTGCGCTTGAGTACGGCATGCCGCCGACCGCAGGGCAGGGCATCGGCATCGATCGCCTCGTGATGTTGCTGTGCGATCAACCGTCGATTCGCGACGTTATCCTTTTCCCGCTCATGCGGCCCGAATAGGCGACGGACTGTTTATGTTGGATCGCGGTTTTGAGTGGTTTGTCGCCTGGCGACATTTGCGTGGTCCCGACCGCGGACGGCAGTGGACACTCAAAGTCGGCTTCTTGTTGATCGTGCTCGCGGTCGTCGGACGCGTGGCCGTGCACTACGCCGGCAAACGCCACGGGCTGGGCGCGATGGCCGACTTCCCGAGTTTTGCCTCTTTTGGCCGACCACGCTGGATTGGGCACCTTGAAACAGCCTCGGCGGTCGCAGCGGGATTGGGCTTTCTCTCGCTCTATCTCGGGTTGATGTTTCGCTACTTCACGGTCTTCACGGCATTTTCGATCTTTGGGGTATTTCTGGGGACCGCCGCACCGATTTTGGCGCTTTCGGTGATGTCGGGATTCGAGGCGGATCTCAAGGGCAAGATGCGGGGCTCGAAGGCCGACATTGTCATCACGGCATCCGATGACGACACCATTGCCCACTGGCGAGAACGTATGGGCCGCATTCGATCGATGCCCGACGTGGTGGGTGCCGCGGCCTACCTCGAGGCCGAGGTCATGGTCATGGCCGGACGAACCCCGGCGGGCGTGTTTCTGCGCGGGATTGAAAGCGACAGCGCTGACAAGGTGCTGGAACTGCAAAAGAAGCTGCGTGAGGGCAAGTTGAGCGCCCTGGATGCGCCCGTGCCGCCCCGGACCGCACCACCCGCCGACGATGACGACGTGCCCTCGGATCCGGAGGATGAAGAGGCCGCCGATGCCACGGCCAGCAAACCTGCGATCTTTTTGGGCGAGGAGCTCTATGCCCGAACGCTGCGCGTTTTCACCGGCGACGATCTGGATGTGATGTGTCCACTTTGTGGCATTGGCCCGACGGGTCCGATGCCCAAGAGCCGATCGTTCCGGGTCGCCGGCCATTTCTATACGGGCATGTACGAATTCGATCAGAAGTTCGCCTACGCTTCGTTGTCGGAGATCCAGCGGTTTTTGGGGACCGGAGACGAGATCACGGGCATCGACGTGCGCGTACCGGCGCCTGAGCTCGCGCGGGGCGTGGCCGAGGCGATTGCAAAAGATCTGGGTCCCACCTTCCTCGTGCGATCCTGGGAAGAGCTCAACAAGGCGCTGTTCCTGGCCCTCAAGCTGGAAAAAATCGCGATGTTCGTGGCACTGACCTTCATCGTCCTCGTGGCCTCGTTCTCTATCGTCTCGAACCTTTTCATGCTGGTAACCGAGAAAGGCCGTGAGGTGGCCATCCTCAAGTCAATGGGTGCCACGGATGGCGGCATCCTTCGGATCTTTCTGACGGAGGGCCTCTACATCGGCGCCATCGGGACCTTGACGGGGTTTGCCGTGGGGGTGGGGGCATGTGTCCTGATGGACAAGGTGGGCCTGCCTCTGCCGACCGACATTTATTACATCGAGAAACTACCAATCGTGATGCGCTGGCCCGAGATTCTGGGCATCGGGCTGATGGCCCTGTCGCTTTCCTGCGTGGCCGCGATCTACCCTGCGATGCTGGCCTCGCGTCTCCGGCCGGTCGAAGGGCTTCGATACGAATGAGGTCTTTCATTTGGACCGTTTGACACCCCGTGTGGTGACCGCTACCGTGCCCCGCGAAGTGGCCCCGTCCGTCGAAATTGAGTCCAGCGCTGCAAGGTCGGCGGCGCCCGCACGCTCGGGAGGGGTCTCGATTGCGGTCAAGGGCGTGAGCAAGGTCTTCTTGCACGGCGGCCGCGAGATTCACGTCCTGCGGGACATCAATTTAACCCTGGGTGCGGGCGAGATCGCGACGGTCGTCGGGGCCTCGGGGGTCGGCAAGTCGACCCTCCTCCAGATCGTGGGCACCCTCGACACCCCGTCGAGCGGCGCCTTGTTGTTTGACGGCCAGGACATCACGAAAAAGAACCCGCGACAGCTGGCGGAGTTTCGCAACCGCGAGATCGGTTTCGTATTCCAGTTCCACCACCTCTTGCCCGAATTCACTGCCGTTGAGAACACCATGATGCCGTGCCTCATCGGGCGGACCTCGACGCGCCTGGCCCGCGAAAAGGCCGAGGCCATGCTGGTAAGGGTCGGGCTTGCCGAACGGTTGACCCATCGACCGGGAGAACTTTCCGGCGGTGAGCAACAGCGGGTCGCGCTGGCGCGTGCCCTCGTCATGCGGCCGCGGCTATTGTTGGCCGACGAGCCCTCCGGCAACCTCGACACCCGCACCGGTGATGCGATTCACGAGCTCTTCTTCGACATCAACCGAGAGATGGGCATGACCATCCTGCTTGTGACCCACAATGCCTCACTGGCGGCCCGTGCACCCCGACGTTTGTCCATGCGAGATGGCTCGCTGGAAGAGGGAGCTTCGGCGTGATGCGTTTGTACGCTGTCCCCTTGTTTGCGTTGGCGTTTTTGCTGGGAGCACCGGTGCATGCCCAGGATGCGCCTGCGCCTGCGCCTGCGCCTGTTGCCGAGCCCGCCGCAGCCGCAGAACCCATCGCGGCACCGGATGCACCACCGGATGCAGCAGGCGCGGCGGCAGCCAAGGCCGCAGCGGATATCCAACTTGAAGTCGCCCGCGTGAAGTTTCGCGGAAATCGCAAGG
>Ga0105046_10000440_pt1 | contig 57432 bp, 42 predicted proteins | sample MAT03_FD_78385 | JGI IMG/M metagenome (GOLD analysis project Ga0105046, IMG submission 78385) | Freshwater microbial communities from Lake Fryxell liftoff mats and glacier meltwater in Antarctica - MAT-03 (megahit assembly) | ecosystem: Environmental > Aquatic > Freshwater > Ice > Liftoff...
CAACTTCCGTCTGCGAGATTTGCCATGCAGCTGACTGCCGTCTTTCTGCCGGTTCCATTGGGTTACGTGGCCTTTGTCGAGGAGATTCCTGGTGTGAATACTCAAGGAGCGACCCTTGACGAAGCTCGTGACAACCTTTTACGAAGCCCTGGAAATGGTGCTCGAAGCGAACCGAGAACTGGCAGAGCGATCGCTCTCGGGTCAAGACGTTACGCGAGAGCCCTTCGTGGTGACGTCATGAAACGGCTTGACGTCGTCCGACATCTTGAGGCGTGTGGTTGTTATCTCCTCCGCGATTGAGGCAATCATAGTATCTACGTCAACCCTGATAACAACCAGACCACATCCGTACCCCGCCATCGGGCATGCGAAGCCTCGCCGCCGCGCTGCCCAGGAGCGATCCGGCTTGAAGGGTGCTGATGGAGTCCGCGAAGCGACACGCCGAGGCGGCCCTCAAGCATGTGGCCAGCGGTGACTACGCGGGTGAGCACTGGCTGGCGTCGTTCGCGGTGTACATGCTGGGCACGCCGGGAGAATGAATGTCTTCGCGAACGTCCTCGATCGCCGAACTCGTGCTCCTCGCGGCGGCCTTCGCCCTCGCTCATACGCAGTCGCCGCTCTTCTTTTCCAATCAGAATCAGTACCTGCTCCACGGCCTCGCCGCGGGTGGGCTCGGCGAACTCTCGTCCGACTGGCTCGCGAGCACCACGGACCCCACGCCGCTCTTCAGCCTTGGGGTCGCCGCCGCATTCCGGTGGCTCGGTCTTTGGCCACTGCAAGTCGCGTACTTCCTGCTGCTGATGGCATACTTCCTGACCATCTGGTGGCTGATCCTTGGCCTGGCAAAGTCACCACCCACGCGAGGGCAGCGCTTCACCTTCGCGGCGATCTTCGTGGCGATTCACGCCACCCTGTTCCGCTGGGGGTCGGTCCTCCTCTTCGGCGTCGATTACCCCTGGTATCTCCAGGCGGGAGTCGCCGGCCAGTATGTCCTCGGCCCCGGCCTGCAACCTTCCGCCTTTGGCGTGCTCCTCATCGCTGCCCTGGCGGCGTTCGTGCATCGTCGACCGTTCCTCTCGATCGCCTTGCAGAGCCTCGCGTGCCTGATTCATAGCACCTATCTGCTTCCGGCAGGGTTGCTCACCGCGGGTTACCTCGTGGCAATGCTCCTCGAAGGAAATCGTCGAATGGCCCTGATCATCGGGGGTGCGGCGATCCTCGGCATCGTTCCCACGGTGGTGCTGACCCTTGCCTCCTTCTCCCCGTCGGATGCTCACACCTTCGCCGAATCGCAACGAGTGCTTGCCTTTGTCCGCATCCCTCACCACACGCGAGTCGATCGCTGGCTCGATGGAATCGCAGGGCTCCAGGCCGCCTGGATCGGCCTGGGAATTCTCCTGACTCGTGGCACCCGGCTCTTTCCTGTGCTTGCTGTCGCCTCCTTGATCGCGTTGGTGCTCACGCTGGCCCAGTGGCTGAGTGGTGATGCCACGTTCGCTCTCTTCTTCCCCTGGCGAATCTCGGCACTGCTGATGCCGATCGCCACGGCGGTGCTCGCCTGGCGGTTCGTCGCTCGACTGCCGGAATCGACGTTCCTTCGCTGGGGAATCTTCGCACCTCTCTGCCTCGTGTCCGTTCTCGGAGGCCTTGCGATCGTCGCTCAGGGCATTGGCTACGCCTCGAATGAGGCCGAGGTGGAGTTGCTCACGATGGTGCGGATCTCAGCGACGCCGGGAGATGTTTACTTGCTCCCGAGTCGTTACCCGGCCGTGGGAACGGGGTCGCGGGGGAGTATTTCCGCGTCGTTCACCCCACCGCCGCGACCGAAGCCGGGGTCGAATCTGATCCCTGTGGACTTGCAGCGATTCCGACTGCTGACGGGGGCCCCGATCTTCGTCGACTTCAAATCGGTGCCCTACCGGGACACGGAAGTGTTGGAGTGGAAGCGTCGCATGGATCTGACGCAGACTTGGTATGACTCGGGCTGGCAGGGCGAGAACACAGCCACGGAGTTGAAACGCGAGGGAATCACTCACGTGATTGTGCCGCGAGGCAAGCCCGCGAGTGCGGCATGGTTGGAGCCGGTTCACGAGGACGCGGCTTACATCGTCTACCGAGTTCGCTAAACCCGTAAAGCGTATGTGAGGTGCGCGGCTCAACCTCGCGAATCGCCGGGCCGAATGCCTGCGCGGTGAACTTACCCATGAAGAAGTGCCGACAAAAAAGCCCACCCGTCGATCCGGGTGGGCCTGGAGATTCCATTCCTTGCGAGAGTTATCGCTTGCCAAGCAGCAGGTCGGTGTTCGCATTGATGGTGGACATGATCCACTGGTTCATGTCGCGGGTCATGTCGGGGTGGAGGTCGTGCGTGGTGCGGTAAGGCACCAGTTTCACGTCGGCGCCGGCGGCGTAGAGCAGGCGGTAATCGCGGCGGGCACGGGTGAAGGTGGTATCGGTGTTCGCAATGCCGTGGCCCATGAAGACCTTGAGGCCGCGGGTGGCGTTCAGGGTGAAGATCGGATTGCCATTGGGGGAGGGGATGCAGCCGTTGAGAGCGATCAGCCCGGCGATGCGGTCCGACATGCGGAAGCCGACGCGGTAAGCCACCGACGCCCCTTCGCCGACGCCGGCGAGGAAGACTCGCTCGGAGTGAACGTGGTAGGTTCGGCGGGTCTGCTCGACCGCACGCATCAGGTACTCTTCCGTCTCCTCCTCGGCATTCACGTCATCCCAGGCGAAGCCGACGCGGCCGTCGGGTCGAACGCCCAGCTCGCGGGGCCCGCGAAGGCTGATGCAAATGTAGTTGCGTCGGCTGAGCTTCGGAGCCAGGCGAAGCACCTGCTCCTCGCTGCCCCCGCGGCCGTGGAACAGAACGACCAGCGGGTACGGATACCGCGGCTGGTAGTCGTTCGGAAGAAAGGTACGGATCGGCCGTTCCGGGTGCGACGCGAGTTGCGTCGTGTAGAACCCTTCTTTGGGTCGATCCGTCCGCCAATACATGTTCATTTCCGGCATGGCGATCCCGCGGTCAATTTCGGGTGGCATGAAGGGAACCGGGTCGGCCGTCGGGCCGGGGTTCACTCTCTTTGTCGCGGGGCGGTTCACCCCGTCGATGTCGTCAGAACTTTAAGTCAGCCTCGCGAGGCCGTCAACACAACGCTGCGTCCGTCTTGAGGAAAAAGCGCTCGATTTCCTTGACCGACGCGCGGTTGCTCCGATTGCGTCACATGCAGTGGACTGGAGAATTTGGGCTGGGTCAACAGAATGGCGGTTGTGAGGGAAGTTTCCGTCCGTGAAGCGCATGCACTCCTCGCATAACCGGACCAATTCGTACAAGCGGTGCATCTGGGACAGATCCGAAAAAACCTCGTCCAGATCCCTCGAACTACGACCAGGATCTCGCCTGGAGAGAGCCCCAAGGCTCCCCGCCGCCGCGAACGATCAGTCCCTGATCAGCCCCTTCGTCTCGAGATAGTTCACGATCATCGCACACCCTTCTTCCACCGTCTGCTTCGACGCATCGAAGGTGAGCTCGGGGCTCGCGGGAACTTCGTACGGGTCATCGATCCCCGTGAAGCCCATGCCCTTGCCCGCCTTCATCGCCTCGCGAGCCTGTTTGTAAAGCCCCTTGGGGTCTCGTTGTTCGCAGATCTCGATCGGCGTGTTCACGAAGATCTCGATGAACGGGATCGCGCCCGTCTTGTTCTGCTCGTGGATTTTGCGAGCACCGTCGCGATCCTTGCGGTACGGGCTGATGAAACTGGTGAGCGCGAAGAGCCCTGCATCCGCAAAGAGCTTGGCGACCTCGCCGATGCGACGGATGTTCTCCTCGCGATCCTCCGCCGAGAAGCCGAGACCGAATCGCCTGGCTGTCGCCTCATCGACTCCACGGGTTTCCGTCAGGATCTTCGGGCTGGCATTGAGGCCGAAGCGGACGTTGTCGCCATCCAGGGAGTAAGCCGCATGGCCTCGCTGAAAGAGCACCTGCTCGAGGGCCATGGCCAGCGTGCTCTTGCCGGAACCGGAGAGGCCCGTGAACCACAGCGTGGCCCCGGTCTGCCTGAGAACCCTGCTCCGTTCTTCGCGGGTCAGGCTGCCCGCGTGGTAGAACACTTGCGTGGGCTTGACCTCGCTCATCTCTTGCTCCGCAAGGGGCTATCCGTAGGAGCATGACTTACGGTTTTACCGACAGGTTGGGAAGATTAGCCAGGGTTTCCCTGCAAGCGCCAGACGCGAAAACCGCTATAACCGTCTCCACCGAATCTCTCCGCATTCACCGAGGGCGAATCTCGTGAATCTCCCGCTCGTTCAGCGAGTTCGACAGGTCGCCATCCAACCCAGCGTGACCGATGTTCCTCGCGCCGTGCGCCAGGCCTGGCTGGACTCGAAGACGGCGAAGCGCATCAAGCCCGGGTCTCGCATCGCCGTGGCCTGCGGAAGTCGAGGCATCCGCAACTATCTCCCCATCGCGAAGGCGACGATCGAAGCTCTCACGGAGCTCGGCGCCAAGCCCTTCGTCGTCGCGGCGATGGGTTCCCACGGCGGGGCCGAAGCCGCGGGGCAGAGGGAACTTCTTGCCAGCTACCAAATCGACGAGGCTCACCTCGGCGTGCCGGTGGTGACCGACATGGACGCTGTCAGCCTCGGCACCAATTCCTGGGGCCAGCCTGTGTGGTGGGACAAGAACGCTCTCGCCGCCGATGGCGTCGTCACGGTCTCGCGAATCAAACCTCACACCGATTTCCGGGCTCCCTTCGAGAGCGGCATTCTCAAGATGCTCGTCATCGGCCTCGGCAAACGTCGGGGTGCGGATCAGGTTCACAGCTTCGGAACCCGCGGCCTGAAGGAGATGATGCCCGAATCCGCGCAGGTGATCCTCGCCAAGTCACCATTCCTCGGCGGGCTTGGCATCCTGGAAAACGCCCACGAGGAGACCGCCGAAGTGGAGGTCGTCGATCGCGACGACCTCTGGACTCGCGAACCGCTCCTGCTCGAAAAGGCCCGGAAACTCATGGGCCGACTGCCGTTTCCGAACCTGGATGTGCTCATCGTGGGCGAACTCGGCAAGAACTACTCCGGCGCCGGCATGGACCCGAACGTGCTGGGCCGGATGTTGATCGAGGCCTCGCCCGAGATCGAGACGAACGTGCCTCGCATCGTTCGTATCGCCGTGCTGGAAGTCTCCCCTGAGAGCCACGGCAACGCCACCGGCATCGGCATCGCCGACCTCACGACGAGGCGAGCCATCGAGGGCATCGATCAGGTGCCCTTCCGCATGAACAACCTCACCGCTCGCTTCCTGTGGCGGAGCAAGATACCCTTTGCTTTCGACACCGATCGCGAGGTGCTATCGTCCGCCATCGAGACTTGCTGGAACCCCGTTTTCGGTACGCTGAAGTTCGCGGTGATCCCGAACACTCTCGAGCTCGATGAACTCTGGGTCTCGGCTCCGCTCGCCGCCGAGGCGAAGAATCTTCCGGACCTGGAATTGCTGGGTGAACCAATGGAACTTCCCTTCGATCCGAAGGGAAATCTGGTGCAGGAACGCCTATTTCCGCACAGCGTCCGCGGGCGGAGGAACTTCGCCGTGGCCCACGGTTGAGCATTGCACTCACCGCGGCCCACACCTCGGCGACTTGATCGACATACTTCGTGCGATCCCGTTCGCGAAGCCGCCCCGGGCCGCGACGCTGAGTCTTTGCAGCGGAGCCAGACACGCATGCCCGCGCGTCGTGGCCACGCAGTTACTTCGCCACTTTCACTTCCTGCCCCGACAGCATCGTGAAGTAAAACCCATGAGGGTTGCTACCGTTCGCAATCTTCAGCAAGATCGTGTTCTTGCCGGCCTTGAGTTTCACCTTCACGCTGTCGCGACCGGGGACGGCGGATTGCGTGTTCTGGCTCTCGAAGACTTGAGTGCCGTTGACGAATAGCTTCGCGCCGTCGTCCGTGCCCAGCAGGATCTCGGCGTCTTGCTCCACGGGGGACTCGACCATTTGCTGAAGGTACGACACCGAGTTCGCGCCGGCTTTCCCGTGCAGGGCGGCAAGGTCGAAGTACCCGGCCGCATTCGCTCGAATCGTTTTCCAGGCGTCCGTCGCGGGGGCCGATTCGTCCAGGTACGCTTTGCCGAGCCCCTTGTTGCCGCCGGGGCTCAAGAACGGTGCGGAGACCTTCCACGTCTCCGGCGTCAGGGCTGCGGTCTGTAGCGTCTGAAGGTACGTCACCAGGTCGTTCAGTTCCTCTTCCGTAAGGCTCGAGACGATGTCATCCGCCATGATCGACGTCTTGATCGGCTTCCGGGCCTCGATGTCGTCCTTGAGGATCGTCGTGTCCTTGCCGTTGGCGTCGCGAAGGGTGAGGTCCTTCGCCGTCTCCGCGATCGGCAGGCCGCTGACGGTGAGCCCCGCGGCGGTCGTCACCTGAAGCTGCACGTACTGGTCCGCGATCGCCTTCGACGGCTGCAGCAAGGATTCAAAGATGTTCTCCCGGCTGCCCTTCTTGCCGATCATGCTGAGGTCCGGGCCGACCTGGCCGCCGATGCCACGGACGGTGTGGCACTTCAGGCACTGAGCGTTCCCCGTCAGGCTGGCGGTGAGCACGGCCTTCCCCTTCTCGACGTTGCCGAGGGCTCGCTTCGCCAGGTCCGCGGGGACGAGTTTCTTCGGGTCGATCTTCGCCGCGGCGGGGAAGAGGATGAGAGCCCGGTTCCGCTGGCCCTGGAACGGGCTGTTGCGAAGCAGCTTGCCGGCTTCCGCGATCGCGGAAGCCGGCATCTGGTTCTTCTCCTTCAAATCGAGCAAGTAGTCGGTTCCGGGCCGCGTACCGGTTAACGCGGCGACGGCGGCTTTACTGAGGTCGTCGGGCGTGTTCTTCGCCGTGAGGATGGACTGAAGCGCGGTCAGCGCCTGCTGGCTGGCCGGGTCCTTGGCCTGTTGCGTGACATGCTCGCCGAGCGCGGCAACGGCTTCGAGCCGCAGCCCGTTCGGGATCCCGCCAGCGGAGGGGTTGGCCATGTTCGCGAGTGTGGTCACGGACTTCAACGCGTTGATTTTACCCATCGCGCGCACGGCCGCGAGCCGGTCGTCGAGCGGTTCGCTCTCCTGTTCGGCGAGCTTGGCGATGCCGTCCACCGCCGCGGAGAAGTTGGCCGCGACCGAGAGTTGCAGGCCGAGCCCGCGCGTCTTGGGCGAATCGAGCAGCCGATCCACGGCGATGCGAAGCTCCGGGCTCGTGGCCGCGGCCTTCCACTTATTGGGCAGGAAGAGCCGCAGGTTCTCGATGGCTCGTAATTTTACCTCGGTGGGCTGCTCGCCGGTGACGAGCTTGAACATCACGTCGCCGGCCTTGGGGTCGTCGCTGGCGGCGAGGATGTCCACGATGCGGGCCTTCTGCGCCACGGTGAGCTTGGCGTCCGCGAGCATGGCGTTGAGCTTCGGCATCATCGACTTCGGCCGCAGTTCCCACACGAGGTCCGCGACCCTGTCGTTCCACTCGGGGAAGTGCTTGGGGAAGTCCGCGAGGATCGCATCGCGGCGAGCGGGGTCCGTGCCGCAGGCGATGTTCAGGGCGGCGCGGTAGAGAAGGTCCTGGCCGTCGTACTTCTTGGCGAGGGCGAAGAAGGGCTCTTTCGCCAGTTCCACCTTGTAGTCGGCCAGCATCAGGAGCAGGCCCCGCCTCACCGCGGGGCTTTCGACGGCCAGTGTCTTCAGGCTGTTCTCGCTGAAGTTCACCCCGCCGAACTGGCCCGCTCGGCGGATCGTGCCCAGTTGCCGAAGGATCGCCAGCTTCACCGCGTCGGGTTCCTGATTGCGGCCCATGGTGTCCAGGAACCGTTTCACCAAGCCGACTCGGCCGGGCTCCTCGGTGTGGAGTTGCATGAGGCTCCGTGCGCGAAGCAGGGGCGAAGGGTCCGCCTGCAAGGCATCGTGGACGCCCTGGATGATCGGCGGGTTCTGGCCGCGAAGCTCGCCCACGGCTCCGGCCCGGGTCGACAGGCAAGGGGAACGCAACGCCGCGAGGAGTCCCTCCTTCGTCTCCAACTTCACCTCCGGCACCTTGTACCCCGTGTGCCCCTTCGGCGTGACGCGGTAGATTCGCCCGCGCGTGGTGTCGCCCATGCCGTGGCCGCCGACGCCCGGGTCGTACCAGTCAGCCACCATCACGCTGCCGTCCGGGGCCACGCAGACGTCGCTCGGGCGGAACCAGTTGTCGCTACTCGCAATCATCACCGTCTTGTCGAGTTCGTACCCCGCGCCCTTCGGCTTGATGTGGAAGCAGCGCAACTCCCGCGGGCCGGCGTCCGTGTGCAGCAACTGGCCGCGATACTTCTCCGGAAGCAGGCTGCCTTCGTAAAAAGTGATGCCCGTGGGGCTGCCGAAGCCGGTGCGGAGCGTCTTGTGGACGATGCCGGGCTGCTCCTCGTGCCAGTGGCTTTCGCCCTTGCCTCGGGGGCCGTAGCCGTAGTTGCCGCCGGGCATCACGAAGCAGATGCGGGTTTGCTGGTTGCCGTCGTCGTCGTTGTCCGACAGCCAGACCTCGCCGAAACTGTTGACGCAGCACTCGTAGTTGTTGCGGAAGTTGTGGGCGATCAGTTCGAGGTTCTTGCCGTCCATGTCGCAACGCCAGACGGTGCCCTTCTGCAGGTCGGTGGTGTTGCTGGTGAACTTCGGCCCCTTGCCGTCGGTGGCCTGGAGTCCCTTCACGCCGCCATCGCCGACGGTGAAGTAAAGCTTGCCGTCCGGCCCGATGTTGATGCCGTGGACGCCGTGATCATGATCGACGCCGCCGAAGCCGGTGAGGAACTTCGTGGGCGGGCCGTCGGCCTTCAGGTCGCCGTCCTTGTCCTCGAACACGAGGATGTTCGGCGACTGGCAGACGAAGACGCGGTAGCCGCCCTTCGCGATGGGCGCGATGGCGATGCCGAGCGGGGCGATCAGTTCCTTACCCTGATAGAAGGTCTTCGCTCCGTCCGCCTTGCCGTCGCCGTTGGTGTCGATGAGGACCTGGATACGGTCGCCCTCGGCACGGTTGAACGGCTTGTTGCGAAGGATGCAGCGATAGTTGACCGCTTCGGTCACCCACACCCGGCCCGCGGGGTCGATGTCCATGCTCGTGGGATTGATGAGCATCGGCTCCGCGGCGAAGAGTTCCACCTGGAGCCCCTCCGCGACGCTCATGGACTTGATCACGTCCTCGGGGGGCAACTGGGCGCGGAGTGAGGCGGCGAGAAGGAATACGGTCACGAGCGAGGTGAGCCAGCGCATCATCGGAAGGGCCCTGGGGGAACAGGAGGAAACAGGTATACGAATAGTGTATCGCAGAAGTGGCCGAAGTGTTCGTTTCCCACAAGTCGCCGGGCGAATCCGGTCAGGTCTTCTCCTTGGCCTTCTTCTTCGGCGCCGGGTTGGGCTTCCACAGCGGTTCGTGCTGCTCGTCGTTCCAGGCCTTGTAGACGGCCTGGAGTTCCTTCAGCTTCTCAGGATTCTTCTCGCTCAGGTCGTTGGCCTCACCAATGTCCTCGGCGAGGTTGATGAGCCTGGGCTTGAGTTGGTCGATCTTCGACGCAACAAGTTTCCATTCGCCCTTGCGGACGGCCCACTGATCGCCGAAACGCCAGAAGAGCGATTCGTGCGGCCGGGCCGTGTTCGCACCGGTGAGGTACGGCATCAGGTCAACGCCGTCGAGCTTCCACGCGGGGTCCACCTTGCCGCCCGCGGCGGTCAGTGCCGTCGGCAGGATGTCCAGGTTCTGGATCGGGAAGTTGAAGTCCTTGCCGGCGGGGATCTTGCCCTTCCACTGGATGCAGAAGGGAACGCGCGTGCCGCCCTCGGAGGTCTGGGCCTTGAAGCCGCGGAGCGGGCCGTTGCTGGAGGTCGTCTGGGCGGTCGGCCCGCCGTTGTCCGCGAGGAAGACGACCAGCGTGTTCTCTTCCTGGCCCATGTCGCGGACCTGCTTCAGCACGGCGCCGACGGCGTCGTCCATCGCGCTCATCGCCGCGGCGAAGATCTTGCGCTTCGGGTCCGCGATGTTGGGGAAGCGGTCCATGTACTTCTTCGGCGCGGCCGGCTCCAGCGGGGCGTGCTGGGCATTGAAAGGGAAGTACAGGAAGTACGGCTTGTCCTTCTGCTTGCCGATCCAGTCCACGGCGCGATCGCGGTAGGCGTCGGTGGTGTAAAAGTTCTCGTCCTTCACGGGCGACACGTCCGGGCTCTTGCGGCTATCGATGAAGTTCGGCGGATTGTAGAACGGCGTGTTGGCGACGGTGCCGTAAAACTCGTCGAAGCCCCGTGCCATGGGGAGGTATTCCTTGGTGCCGCCGAGGTGCCATTTGCCGATGGCACAGGTGGCGTAGCCGAGAGCCTTCATTCGCTGAGGGAAGGTCGTTTCCGTGAGGGGCAGGCCGAAAGGAACGGGGCCCTTGCCCTTGCCCTTGCCGCCGCCTTCGTTGAACTCGTGGCCGAAGCGCGTGGGATAGCGGCCCGTCATCAGGCCCGCCCGGCAGGGGCTGCAGTACGTCGCGGCGACGTACCCGTCAGTGAAGCGGGTGCCGTTCTTCGCGATCGAGTCGATGTTCGGCGTCGGGATGTCCTTGGCGCCCTGGAAGCCATACTCGGCCCAGCCGACGTCGTCCGACAGGAAGACGATGACGTTGGGTTTGCCGCCCGACGCGGGAGTCGCATCGGCGGCACCAGCCGCAGTCGCCAGGGCCGCGAGTGTGAGGAGTGCTGAGAGAGAACGAATCACTTGGAACCTCCGGAGATTTCATCGAGAATGGGATTCCCTGGAATGAATATATCGCGAATGGAGCCCGCGAGCGTCCGGCATCCGAGACTGGCGAACCCGAAGCGTCAGCGCCGGCGTGGGGAAGCCGCGACCTGCTCCTGGCGAAACCGGACGGGGCGGCCCAACCCGCGCCGCCCTGGGAAGGCCTTGTCACTTCAGCCCTTTCTGAATCGCGTCGAGCATCCGTTGTTCACTGCCCGGATCGACCCAGGACCAGTCGCCGAGATTGCTGTCGTTCTCTTTCCAGGCCCGCTCGATGGGGATGTATCCTGGGCCGCATTCGCCATAACCTGCGACAACCACAAAGGCGTCCGGCCTGGCTTTCTGGGCGGCGAGTTGGAACTCGACATAGCTCTCCGCGGGCAGCAGAGTGAGGACGGCGTGGCCGAAATCGAGGACCGGCAGATCGATCGGCAGGCCCGCGTCGCAGCGGTGCTTCCAACTGAGGCCCAGGGCCGCGAGGCACTGACCAAACGGCCGCGGATCGTCCTTCAAACGCTTCAGGAGTTCGGCTTCCGAATAACCCGCCGAGGTGCGGGCGGAGAGCACAAGAGGCACCGAGCGAAAAGTGGGGTTCGTGACGGGCGTCTTCTTCGTGTTCTTCCACGCGGCGGCCATCGCCGTACTGAGGCGATCGGCGAGGATGGGGCGGTTGCCGGTATCGCCATCGTTGTACTTGCCAGCCGTGACGTTGCCGCTGCATCCGGAGACATACATCTGGGCCACACCAGGCGTGTCAGCCTGCCGCCGACGCCGGGCCAGGCCCACGAAATCCGCGGTGACGCCGCCCCGGCCGTAATAGCTCATCGGATGCACCGCGTACGCCGAGAGCCCTAGCAGCGGTGTGTCGCCATTCCAGAAAGAGAGCGTCTTGAGCATCGAATCGATCGTGCCTTCCTCGGCGTTTCGAATCTTGGCGTCCCGTGTCGCGGACATGCGGTTGTAACGCACCGCTCCTGCCGCATCGTGGTAGCGACGATTCGAGGCCACCGTTTCCACCGTGGCCTCACCCGTACCGATGTGCGTGACGGGCGTGGCCACCTTCATCGCACGCTGGATCTCGTCCGCGAGGCGAGTGGCGGTCTTGTCCAGGAAGGCGAGGTCACAGATTCGCCCCTTGGCTCCGTGCTTCTCCAGGAGTTGCTGGGCTTCGAGATCGACGATCGGTGCATCGTGCTGATGCAAGGCGCAGAGCATCACGCGGCGAGATTCCGACCCAATGGCCTTGGCGATCCGTGAACGAATCATCTCGTAGGCGCCGTTGCGGATCTCGCACCAGTCCAGGGCCACAAATGCAATCGGATCGCCCAGGCCTTGCAGGATGAAGCCATGAGCAAAGAGTGGATCGACGATCTCCTTCACCGGTGCGATCCCGCCGCCCATGCAGGGATGCCCGATCGGCGGCGTGATCTCGGTGACGAAGGGGGAGAGTCGAAGCCCCGCATCCTTCGGGCCCGCGGCGGAGATAAGGGAACACGAGGGCAGTGAAAGTGCCAGGGCTGAGGCAAGCGATTCACGGCGGGTCAGTTTCATGGCGAGTGCCCGTGGAGAGGGAGAAAGGACTGGACTCACAATTCCCGAATCGGCTCGCCGCCGCTGGGCAGCAGATGATACGGACGGCCGGTGATGTCGTTGTAGGTACTGTCGAGCGGCACTCCGAAGTGCTGATAGATCGTTGCTGCGAGATCGCCTGGCTTCACGGGACGTTCGCCCACCTGGCCGCCGTCTTTGTCCGAGCGGCCGATGACCTGTCCGTGACGGAGCCCGCCACCCGCGAGGAGCATGGACATCACGTACGGCCAGTGATTGCGTCCATCGGTGCTTCCCTGCGTGCCAACCATTGGCGTGCGTCCGAACTCCCCCATGGCGATCACCAGCACATCGTCGAGCAAGCCCGTGCGTTCCAGGTCCGCGATCAGCGTGGTGAAGAGGTGGTCGAAGAGTGGCAGCAGCGGCCCGAGCCCCTTCTTGATGCCGCCATAGGGCGGGATGTTGTCGCCGTGGGTGTCCCAGGTGCCGGACGCGGTGTGATAGCTCAGATCCAGAGTGACGAACGCCGTTCCCGCTTCCACGAGTCGGCGAGCGAGCAGTGCCTGCTGGCACCAGAGATGGTCGCCGTACTTCTCTCGAACGGCAGGGGCTTCCTGCTCGAGATCGAGAGCGTTTCTCACTCGGCCGTTCGTCAACATCTCGATCGCTTCGCGGGTATGGCGATCGAGCGCCGACATCGTACCCGAGCCGTCGATCTCCGCTCGCAATCGATCGAAGCCCTGCAACAAGGCGTGACGATCCGTGAGCCGTCGATCCGACAGGTCGACGGGAAGCCGGAAGAGATCGCCTTTCGAGACCTCGCCCGTCGGCTTGCCGACAAGATCATAGACGGGCAGCCGCGTGGCCGCGTGGGCGGGAAGCGGATCATACTGCTTGCCGAGTCGGCCGCCATGGGCCACGTGAGAGTTGCTCCGGAAGAAGGCGACAGTGGCAGGTGCGGAAGGATGATTCGGACCGTGGAACTTCCCCACGAGCGATGCTATCGCGGGATACTTCACTGCTTCGGCGTTGGTCCGCAGTTCCGCCTGCAAGTCGGCCGTCTGCATGACCATGTTCGGCGCGTGGTTGCTGTATCGGCAATCCACCGATCGAATGATCGTGCAGCGGTCCAGAATGCTCGCCAGCTTCGGCAGATGCTCGCAGACGAGCACGCCGGGCAACTTGGTCTTGGTGACGCCGAACGGGCCGCGGTTCTCCGCCGGACGATCCGGCTTGGGGTCGAGCGTATCGATCTGGCTTGGGCCGCCTGCCATCCATAACAGGATCACGCTCTTGCGTCTCGGTGTCGAAGCTCCGGCACCCTTCGCCGCGGCATGGGACCGCAACAGTGCGGGCAGGCTCAATCCGGCCATGCCTGCGAGTCCGGCTTTGAAGACGTTTCGTCGCGAGGGAAGCACCAGTCCCTCGCGTTCCGAAGCATGAAAGGAGCCGAAGGCGTTCATGTGGGAGTGCATGTGATTGAAACCTGTTGCCGTCGGAAGATCGAGGCGGGGTCCCTCGACAAGAGGGAGGATCGTCGCAGGTGATTGAAAACGCAGGCCGCGAGGAATCACACAAGGCGGGACCGCAAGCGATTCGGATCGCGAACGGAATGGCAACCGTGGGCCTCCCCAGGGTAAGCATCACTTTTGCCCAGTTTACAGCAACCTCGCGACAGGTTCCACTGCCTTTACCGTTATCGGGAAAGCCAGGACGAACTCTCCATTTTCGCAGGAATCATCAAGGCTGACTCCGCTTACGCCCGATAGCAAGAGGGAATGCGCGATTGCCGGCAACGACTGACGGTGCCCGAGGGAGCGAACCATGCCCAGCCTGGTCAATATGTTCTGGCGAGGGTACCGCTTCACCCGCCCTCTCATGCCGAATGCTCTTCGTAAACCGTTCGGCAGGCTGCTTCGCCGACATCTGACCGTGGCGAGGGAGAATTCGCTCGCGGGATACTTGAATCCCGAGACAGGCGAGATTCATCCGGGGTTCGCGATCACATCGTCAGATACGGTCGTCGACGTTGGTTGCGGGCCGGGCGACACGGCGCTGTTCGCCGCGAGCCGGGGTGCCGAGGTGATCGCTGTCGACATCGATCCGTTGGCCGTGAAGTCGGTGAAGGATCGCCTGGCAAGGGCGGGAACCGCGCGACGGTTCGAGGTTCACCTTGCGGACGCTCATCCGTTGCCCATCGCATCGGGCCGGGCCACGAAGGTGATTGCCGAAGAGGTGATGGAGCATGTGGATGATCCGCGTATGTTCCTCCGGGAACTCTACCGCATCGGCAAGCCGGGTGCATCGTACCTGATCGCGGTGCCCGACCCGGCTTCCGAGACGGTGATGAAGCCGTTCGTACCCAAGGAATGCTGGGAGAAGCCTTACCACATTCATGTTTACGAGCGACCCGAGTTTGCCGGGCTCGTGCGTGACGCGGGCTTCGAGATCGTGTCACACGAACTCGGCGGGTTCTACTCATCGATGTGGTGGTTCCTGATGTGGGGCAGCCAGATCCAGGGCGACGTGGTCTTCGGGAGCGGTCAGTCGAAGGCCCTGCACCACTGGAACATGACGTGGGCGGCCTTACTCGAGACGCCGCAGGGGCGAAAGGTCCGCGAGTCTCTGGACCAGGCCATTCCAAAGTCGCAGAGGATCATCGCTCGGAAGCCTGCGTAATCGCGATCGAGTCGCTTCCGTCATTTCTCCGGCCGATGGCCGATCGTTCCCCAAGATCATGGCGCATTCGTACATAGTCGCGTAGCCGCGACGCATTACTTCCCCGCGGTCTTCGCCACATAGCCGGGGGAAGCGTTGAAGCCCCTCGCGACGCTGCCGTCGGCGACCTTCCAGATGCGGACTTCGCCGTCGTATGAGCCCCCCGCGACGAGGTTGCCATCCGGGCTGAACGCGAGGGCGAACACTTCGTCCGTCAGGCCGCTGAGCGTCTTCGAGGCTTTCAGATCGTCCACGCTCCAGAGGCGGACCGACTTATCCTTTGAACCCGTGGCAATCATCGGCGTCTTCGGGCTGATGGCGATCTTCAAAACCTGGTCGCCGTGGCCGCCGCCAGTCTTCACCGACTTGCCGTCGCCGGCGGTCTTCCAGGAACGGATGTTCTTGTCCGCGCCCACCGAGAAGCCCAGCGTGCCGTCCGGTCCGGCGGCGACGCCGTAAACGATGTCCTGGTGCTCGGGGATCGTGATGACCGATTCCTTTTTGGCGAGATCCCACACCTTCGCGGTCTTGTCGCGCCCGGCGGTGAGCAGATACTTGCCGTCTTTCGTGAGGGCGACGCCCAGCACCCAGTCGGCGTGGTTCTCGATGGTCTGCTCGAGCTTCGCCTTGTCATAGCCGCCGGAGAGATCGTAGATGCGGACGGCGCGATCGCAGCCGCCCGCGGCCAGCTTCTTGCCGTCCGCCGAGGCTGCGAGTGCGAGCACGGAGTCGTCGACATCGAAGAGCACCTTCAGCATCACCTTCTTGTCGTTGACGCCATCGAGCACCTCGACGCCGGCGTCGTCCTTCCCCTTCGCGTTGATGTCGTAGACACGCACATCGCCTTCCTGGCCCGGTCGACTGCCCGCGACCGCGAGCTTGCCATCGGCCAGGAACGTCAGCCCGTAAGCCCGTTCGGGGCGCGTGTGGATGCGCTTCTTCAGCTTGCCGGTCTCGACGTCCCACACCGTGAGTTCATGGTGCCCGCCCACCACAAGCGACTTGGCGTCCGGGGTGAAGGCAAGGGCGTTCACCACCACCGGGAATGCGTAAGCCTTCGGCGGCGACGGCGGCGTCCAGCGGGTGCGAAGTTCCTTCCACAGGTCCGCCTTCGCACCCAGGTCCGCGTCGAACTTCGCACCGCCCTTGATCCACTTCGCGACGATCGCAGCCTTCGCGGACGGCATCGCTTCGCCCTTGTCACGCGGGGGCATCCGGCGATCGTCCTTCGTCACGATCAGGTCGTAGAAGTCGCTCTTGTCCGGCATGCCCGCGACGATCGGTTCACCGGCACTGCCGCCCTCGAGGAGTTTCTCGGGCGTCGTCATGTCGTACTTGCCGGACTTCTTCTTGCCGTCGTGGCAGGTGAAGCAGTACTCCTTCAGGATCGGTGCCACGTCCTTGATGAACGAGATCGGCTTCTCCTGCGCCTGAGCCGTGGAGGCCGAGGTGAACATCAGGAAGTCGATGACGGCAACCGCGACCGCACAAAAGACGCAGAAGTCATGGCGTCGGCGAGTCATGAGAGAAGCACTCCGGCGGAGGAGAAGGCGACAAAGGTGGGAACCCTTAATGTACATGCTTCGCGAACACCTAGCGAGGGCTTTTGGCCGCCGACGCGAGGCTCGCTGGATTTCTTCGAATGAGACGTGAATCTTCGTGCGTTGGATATGGGATGAGGTACGATGGTTGCGGAGTGAGGAATGCTTCACTCAATTTTTGTCTAACCCTCTTCGTCGCCAACTCGTTGGCCCCACGGTCACATCGGGGGTTCACGTCGACTCGACGCACTGGGAACATTGCAGGCCTGGAGAAGGCTTCGAGGAAGAACGACCGTGAAGAATCTGTACGTCGGTAACCTGCCGTTCTCGACCACCGAGGACTCCTTACGTGCCGCCTTTGAGCAGCACGGCGCCGTGGGCAAGGTGCAAATCATCATGGACCGGGAGACTGGACGCCCCCGAGGATTTGCGTTCGTCGAAATGAGCGAGGGCGGCGACCAGGCCATCCAGGCGATGAATGGCGCCCAGTTGGAAGGGCGAACCATCACCGTGAACGAAGCCCGCCCCCGTGAAGGCGGTGGCGGCGGCGGCGGTCGCGGCGGCTTCGGCGGAGGCGGAGGTGGTGGCGGCAGCCGTGGTGGCTACGGCGGCGGAGGCGGAAGCGGTGGTGGCAGCCGTGGCGGCTACGGCGGCGGTGGAGGCAGCGGAGGAGGTGGCGGCGGTCGCGATCGATACTAGGGCGAGCAGAAGAAAGAAACTAACCACAGAGTCACCGAGGACACCGAGCTCAGAATGAGAGAATAAAGGGATTCAGAAAAGGCTCTGTGAGCGATCCCGCGCCATTCGACGGCGTTATCCTTGTCGAACTCTCCACCCATTTCTCTCTTCCTCCCTCCGATCTCTGTGTCCTCGGTGACTCTGTGGTCAATCTCTTCCTGCCTATCGCCAAACGACACCTCGCCAGCCTCGGCTTCGACACAAACGAAGCCGCGGCTGGCTCCCATCACTCCCTCATGACTCCCCCATCACTCGCTGCAAATCCGCCCGCTTCCCCTCGTAGGTCTCCTCAAACGCCAGCACCGCGGCATCCGGCTCCACACCCTCGGCGGCGCAGGCTTGGCGATACACCGCGGGCCACCAGTTCTCGTGCGACGTCAGCCCCTTCGCTTTCACCGTCGTCCAGTTGCTCAGAATCTTCGACCAGGCCTCGTCCCCGAACGCCAGGGCCTTCTGCAAGCTGCCGAACTCGGGCACGTACCACTGTCGGCCGATCTGCGAATGCAACACCTCATCCGCCCAATCGAAATCCTGGATCGTCGCGATCAACGGCAGCCCGGACGCCTGGCCTGTCTCGAACTCGTAACGCTTCCCCGTCCGCGGCATCAGGCCCTGCTCGATGAAGTACAGAACACCGTGACGCTCCAGCGGCGAGCATTCCGTGTTGAGTCGATACGACCAGTTGAAGGTGATCCTGGCTTTCGTCCAGTCCACGCCCAGGGCCACGAAGCCGACCTCGCCCATCATGGCGTGCCGGGCCTCGTCCCACAGTTGGCGGGACATGTCCCGGTAATAGCCCCAGGGTTTCCCCTTCGTCTGCGTGATAATGGCGGCCATCGTCTCGGGAACGTCGATCTCCCGCAGGCGTTTGTAGAGCATCATGAGCGCCTTCGCCCTTGCGGGGTAGGCGTCGTTGTAAAGGAAGGACTCCGCGTTCACGCCCTGATTCCAGGGGTCCGTGAAGCGTTCATCGCGTCGCGGCACCCGATCGTGGACGTAAGGCGTCCGTGAATAATGTCGGCGAGGCTGCCCGGCCCCTCGCTTCGCCAGCCCGCCGAGTTCCACGAGTGAGCCGTCGCGGGGGCTGCCATCGACGAGCTCTTCGAGGAGCACCGTCCACTTCGCCATCGCTTCATGGTGGCCCGCGGTCACGATCGCATCGGTCGCCTGCGTGCCCCAGTCGGACATCTCCTCGACTTCCATCGACGCGAAACGCAGCACCCGCCGAGTCGGTGCATCCGTCAACGGGTTCGTCTCTTCCATGTAGCTCTGGATGAGCGCGTGGAGTTCCTGGATGCCATGATGGTAAACGCCGACGAGCAACTCCTCCGTGGTGGGGGCCGCGAGGATCTCGTCGAAATAGACTTCGAGTTCCAGGCTCGGCAGCTCCTCCAATCTCAGAGGGGGCTCACGCATCTCGGCGATTCGGGAGCGCAGGGCCTGGACATGCTCCGCACAGAGGTGGGCGTGATACGAGAAGGCGGTCTTCAGTTCGTAGATCGGCTCCGCGGTGATTCGGGCCGTGAGGATGCCGTGCAATCGAAGGAACGAATAGTGAATCTCCTTGAGCCTGCGAACACACTCCTCGACGGAGAACCCCGGCCGGGCCGCCTCCTCGATCGAGCACAGGCCCGCCAAGGAAGGCAACCCGCGGTACGAGCCGTAGCTTGCCAGTGGTTGCGGTTGGGACATCGTTCCATCCTGTAAAGGCGTAGCGAGAATCGATTTCGTTAACGTAACGCGATGCGTAGTTCTTGCCCAGCTCTCACACCCATTGCCCAGCTTGCCAGGATTGCCGCTTCAGCGAACTCTTTTCTCCACTTTTGCGTAACGAGAGCATGGGCTTCCAAAATCCTTTGCCGATCGGGGTGGTAGGCGCTCGATCCGTGCCCTAAGCTACTTGAACGACATGATCGACCCAAAAGGCGTTTTTCTGCTGCCATGATCTCAGCCACCCGAGCGAATTCCAAACGGAGATCTTTCCCACGACGGGTCGTGGGGGGTTTGCTCGCGCCCTTTCGCTATGTGTGGGACCGATTTTACCACGCCTCCCCCTTCTTCCAGATTCTGATGGTCGCGATCTTTGCCGGCGGCGGGCTCGTAGCCGGCATCTCCGCGTACTACTTCTACAATCGCCAAAAAATCGGTATCGAGTGGTCGAGCGGCTGGCGAGACTATATCGAGGCCAAGGATCGCTCCGATGTCGACGGCATGAAGGCGGGGCTGGACCGTGCTCTGGCGGTTCGACCATCGGATGCCGTCGCGGCGCGGAAGCGGAATGATCTCGAAATCGAGGAGGCCGATCCCGAGGATGCGGAAATTGCCATTGTCCTGATGAACCATCACATGAAGGCGAATCGCCTCCACGAGATGGCTCGCGAGGCTGGCAAGGTTCGTCGACGTTTTCCGAACGACTGGCGCTCCATCTGCATTCAGGCTCACTATGAATGGCACCGCAATGGCGTGGCGGCGGCGGTCAAGCGTTTGCAGGAGCTCCCAAGCCCCGAAGAACCCTCCGCACGCATCGACGTTGGCGGGCTGCTGTACTCGCTCCAACTCTTCGAGAACATGGGCCGCGACGCTAGCGAGCTTCGCGGCCTGATCGTGCGCCGGTTGCTCCCGGTGCTCCGTGGCGGCTCGGCGGCGAATGCCAGCCCCACGGTGAAGATCAACCTCGTCGAGTGCTACCTCGAACCCTTCAGCGACCCGATCAATCGCGAAGTCCTTGCCAACTATTGGGCCGATGCCTCGAAACTCGTCGATCTTTCCACCGAGACCGCCCTGGAAGAAGTCGACATACCGCTGCTCATTCGCATCGGCCGCCTGGGGCCGAAGATGATCAACGCCCTCCAGGGCTTGAAAATCCGCCAGAATCTCACGATCCCCGAGGAGCGTTTCAAGCTTCTCCGTCAGGAAATCGAGGACCGATCTCAGCGCGTCTGGGACGCGGTTCTCGCACAGGATCCGGGCCGTGTCGAGGCGCATCTCGGCCTCATCAACATCGCCTGGGCCACGGGTGAGGTAAGCAAGATTTCTCAGGCTATCGATAATGCCTTCAAAGCCTGTGGCGAGCGAACGGAAATCCTCGCTCAACTGAGCGATCTTGGAGTCCGCTTGAACCGGGCCGACGCGGTTCTCGGCCCCATCTGGGCCGCGGCTGAGCGAAGCCCCCGCGACGTCAACAAGTGGTTCCTGGCCGCCACCGTGGCTCGTCATGCCAATCGTCGCGATAAGGTGATCGAGGCCTGCGAAATCGGCCGTCGGCTCGACCCCACGAACCTGCGTTTCGCCCTGCTGGAAGCCGACTGGTTTCTGGAACAGGAACAGCCTGAGAAAGCTCTTTCGCTTCTGAGCTTCGACCCCTTCAAAAGCCTGGTCTTGCGAGAACCCGAGTTCATTCGTCGTCAGGCTCGTGCCCTGGCCTCCAAGGGCGAACCCGCGGAACCGTACCTCAAAGCGATCGATGCGACGGCGCTCGAGGAGAAACGGCCGCCCATTCCCCTGCTGTTCGCAGCCCTTGTGGGAACCTTTCAGGCTCTGCCGCCAAAGGCCGAGCGCGATGCTTTCGTTGCGAGGCTGGCGGGCGAGCTCGCCAAGCGTGAACCCAACGGAGCGACCGCAACCCCCGCTAACGAGTTGGCAGCGTCGGCTTTAACCCGCCGAGCGGAGTATGTCACGCCGCCCTGGCAGCGTGAAGCGGTTCACGATGCGTTGCAGGCGATTGACCTCCTGCCGGCCGACACAAAACTATCCCCACAGGTGAGGCTGATCACCGCGAAGCTTCGTTTGAAGGGGATGGGCGACGCCTCACAGGCCGAGATTGACGCGGCTCCGCTCTTGCAGGATCGCTTCAACGCCACGATCCCACCGGATGCATTGGAAGTCCTTGGTTTGATCCTGCTCGAGAATCGAAAAGCGGATGAAGCGGTGAAGCTGCTGGAATATGCCGCCGAACGCCCGGGCGCCACCACGGGAGTGTGGATCGCTCTCGCTCGTGCCCGCCAAGCGGTGGGGCGAGATGTTGAGGCTCGCACGGCTTTGGACCATCCTCACAAGAAGCTGATGAAGTTCTCTCCTCGTGAAGATCTCGAATGGACTGCTGCTGCCAAAACCCTGAAATAGGAGTCTCCGTGACCATGCAAGCGTGTTTGTCCCAATCTCTCCGCTGCTGGGCCCTGGCCCTGCTATTCGCGGCCACCTCTGCGATGGCGTTCGCACAGCCTTCGACAACAACGAAGAGTGACGACAAATCCAAGACAGACGAGAAGTCCAAGGAAGGCACCGCCACGAGCCTTCAGAAAGCCGCGAAGGCCTTCACCGAAGGCAAGTTTGACGATGCGGCGACCAAGTACCTGCAAGAAGCCTGCACCGCGGATCCCAAGCTTGGCACACCGCGTGTTGTTCTCTCGCGATGGTTGTTTGAAGCTCGCAAGGGGCCCGAGGCTCGCTCGATGCTCGAGCAGGCTCTTGCGGAAAACACCCGGCATCCGGAGTGCTACCTGCTCAACGCCAGCTATGCCCTGAACGAAGGCCGCCTCACGGATGCGATCCTGAGCCTTGATCAGGCGGCACAGTACGGCCGTGATCTGGGCTGGCTGCCGGACGACCGAAAGCATTTCACCGATCAGGCCCTCAGCGGTCTCGCCATGGCTTACGAACGGCGCAACGACTGGAACCAGGTGCAGCGCTACCTCTCCGAGTTCGATCGCAACAACCCGGGCAACCCCCAGATTCTGTTGCGACTGGCCCGTTCAAACCTGTTCCTCAACCGGATCGAAGAAGCCACGAAGAACCTGGAAACGGCCTTTGCCAAGGATCCCAAGCTTGATCCGCCGGAACTCGTGATGGCTCAGTTCTGGGTGAACCGTGGCGACGAGAAGAAGTCCAAGGAAGAAGCCGAGGAGCGATTCAAGGCCGCGAAGGCCAAGTACAACGTCGCCGAGGCCACGGGGAAGTCGCCCGAGCAGCGTGAACTCGCCGCCAAGGTGTATCGCGCTTACGCCGAGTGGAAGCTTGCCGAAGGCAACATGGCCGAAGCCAAGAAGAACCTCGAGGATGTGGAGAAGCTTGAACCTTCCAGCCGTGAAACCCACGGGTTGCAGGGGCTCATCCTCCGTTACGAGGGCAAGCACGCCGAGGCCGCCAAACAGTTTGAACAGGCCCTCGTCAAGAGCCCGTCCTACGCTTACGCCATGGCGAACCTGGCCCTGAGCCTGTGCGAATCGGCCGATCCGAAGGACCGTGCCCGTGCCAAGGAATACGCGGAACAGTACCAGAAGCAGAACGACAAGAATCCGGATGGCTTCGCGGTCCTGGGCTATGCACTCCTGAAGCAGAACGACCCCAAACTCCTTGATGAAGCCGACCGTGCTCTTGGTACCGTCATCCAATCGGGAGCCATTCCGCCGGACACCGCGTACTACGTGGCGGTGCTGCTCAACAAGCGGGAACGATACGAACAGGCCGCCGATCTGCTCGAGAAGACACTCAAGCAGAGCAATGCCTTCGTCTATCGCGGTGATGCTCAGAAACTGCTTGACGAAGTGAAGCCCAAGGTCAAGAAGAAGGACGCGGACCCCGCGCCGAAGAAGTAATCCGATCAGGTCTAGAAGCCGGAATCGTGAGTGCTGTACAATCAGTTCTTACGGTTCCGGCTCTTTTCATTCCCTTCGAGTCTCGCATGTCGCTGTGGCCCTTACCCTTGAGAATTGCCCTGATCTTGCTCGGTTTGGGGGCAGGGAGTCTCGTCGCTGTTCTGGCGAAATTCTGGGGCGCGAACCCTGAATACGCCGACCGGTTTCTGATCATTCTTGCCTCGGGCTGGATCGCCTGGCAGCGCCGCGGTTCCCTTGCTTGCCTGCCGCTTCGACCACTGGGGCTGGGCTGGCCGATACTGCTTCTCGGGGCGTCGGCCTTCCCTGTCGGCTGGTTCCTCCAGGCCCAGATTGCTCCAAAACCAATCGTGATCTGGTGGCTCGCTCTGGCCTGGATCACGGCCGCCGCCGGGTTCACGCTCGCGTTGGCGGGTTATCGACACCTGCGAGTGTTGGCGTTCCCACTCGTGTTTATTCTCTTCGCCTGTCCGATACCGAATCGCATTCTGGTGCCATTGCAGGCGCGGCTTCAACAAGCCACCACGACGGTATCCGCGGCGGTGCTGCCGTTGCTCGGAATCCCGATCGAGCGTGAAGGGTTCATCCTCCGCCTTCCCGGGGGTGATCTCGGTGTCGCGGAAGCGTGCAGCGGCGTTCGCTCCGTCACCGCCCTCACCGCCCTGGCGGCGTTCGTGGCATGCCTCAAGGACTTCGGCCCGCTCCGGGGCTTCGCGCTGTTGGCGTTCTCCGTGCCGGTCATCGCCGCCGTCAACGCCTTTCGTGTGATCCTGAGCGGGCTGATTCAAGAATGGTTCGGATCAAGGTACATCCAGGGCGACTGGCACGAAGCCCTTGGGATCGGAATGATCTTCGTCGGTCTGGGTTTCGTCATGTTCATCGCGAGCCTGCTCGAGCGAGAGACGCAGGACGCCTCACCAAGCCCCGATTCCACGTCCACGAAGTTCGAGCCTGCCGCGCTTCCGTCTCGTGCGACCTTCGCCGCGAGTGCGATCCTGCTTCTGGCATTGCTCGCCACGATCTCGGCTCAGATCCTGGGCCTGAAGGCCGAGTCCTCTGTCGTTGCGACTGCTCCCCTGGAGCAGATTTCCACAACGCTGGGTTCGTGGACTGCGGTGCCATTCCCGAAGAAGGATGCCAAGGATCCTGACATTGTGGACTACGAGATTCCGCACTTTGTCGCGGAGCTTCTGACCTTCGACAAAGCCATCCTCCGAAAGTATCGCAACGACCTCGGTCGGGAAGTGGACGTGTGGGTGATTTACTGGTCGTCTCAAAGCATGGTGAAAGGCTATCATCATCCGGATATCTGCGTTCAGAACCGGGGCTATACGTTACGCGATCGTGATCGCAAGCCGATGACGACGGCGGGGGGCAGCGAGGTGCCGCTGACGATTCGCGAGTTCGTCTCCGGTCGCGACAAATCGCAGCGAATGCTTGTCCTGTACTGGACTCAGGAAGGCCGACATATTTGGACCGAAGAGGACGAGCTTTCTGCGCAGAGCACGGGCGATTCCCACACGTGGCTTTCCGATCGCCTGTTCGCAGGCCCGGAAACCCAGGCGACGGGCCGAATCGTCGTGCTCGTCAGCACCTCGATCTCCGGCAACGGCACCAGCATCCGGCAGGACACGCTCGACTTCACCCGCCGACTGGCCGATTCGCTGTACGAACTCTGCCCGTGGGCGAAGCCGCAATCCTGATGCGGACTCACCACGGGGCGCCACCTCGACGATTGGAGTCCCTCAGACTCGCACCGTCGCGGTGCCGGCCAGGTATTCGAGAACATCGCGGACCGTGATTCGCCTGCCGCGGATGCACGCTTGCCCGCTGCACCGGCAGCCTAACTCTCGCGCTTCGGCGCGTCAATTCCTGTGGATTCATCCACCCACCACGCTCTCGCGCTCGGCGTCCCAGAAGACTTTCTTGCCGGTCCGATAGGAGAGGTTCGCGAGGTGGGCCGCCGTGATCACGCGATGGCCAAGTTCGATCGTCGAGTTGGGATCCTTGCCCGTTCTACAGCAATCGAGCCAGTTCTTCACATGGGCGGGAAGTTCGTTCTCCACCTTCCACGTCATCTTCGGCTTCATGTCCGGCTTCAGCTTGTCGATCGTGTCGAAGACGCGGATCTCACCCCCCGCATCCGCATCGGCGACGAGGGTCATCTTGGTGCCGTAGAACGCGGCCCCCACGCCGTCGTGGCCGTTGACGAACTCGACGGCGAAGGTGGCTCCGAACTTGCCGTAGTCCCAGACGCCGTGGATCATGTCGGGCGTTTCCCAGTGCTTGAAGTGGTAGACGCCGCCATTGGCGACCACGCTCTTCGGGGCCTCCACGCCGCCAAGCCATTGAACGATGTCCAGTTGATGGGCACCGATATCCGTCATCAGGCCCCCCGCGTAGTCCCAGTACCAGCGCCAGGACCAGTAACGAACGGGGTCGAAGTCCCGCTTCGGGGCGTGGCCGAGGAAGGCGTCCCAGTCCACGCTGTCACGCTGTTCCTGCGTGAAGGTCTTGGGCACGGCGAACGGATCGCGCTTCACCCAGTTGCGGGTGTCCCAAACCTTCGCCCATACGAGGTCGCCGAAATCCGCGGATTGAATCACGTCATAGCATCGCTTCCAGTGCTCGCCGCTGTGGCGCTGATTGCCGACCTGCACGACACATCCCGCCTTGCGAACCGCCTCCACCATCTCCTTGCCCTCGTCGATCGTTCGGCTCAGCGGCTTCTCGCAGTAGGCATGCTTGTTCGCCTTCATCGTGGCCAGCAGGCAGTCACGGTGGTGATGGTCCGGCGTGGCGATAATCACGCCATCGAGCCCCTTGAGGTCGAGCAGCTCGCGATAATCCTTGAACACCTTCGGCTTGGGCTGGCCCGCATTCATCACTTCATCCGCGACGGTCTCGCGACGGAAGCCGGCAATATCCGCGAGGGCCACGACGTTGACTTCGTTCTTCATGGCTTCGCGGAGCACGCTGCGCCCGCGTCCCCCGCAGCCGATGAGGCCGATGTTGAGTTTCTCGTTCGCGCCGAGCGCATTCGCAGCCGGGGCTGCAAAAGTGAGCGAGGCCGCGGTGCTGGCCAGGAAGGAGCGGCGTGAGAGAGCGGAAGAGGACATGCGGCGGACCTCCAGGATGTGTGAGAGTGCAATGGCCGACAATCATCGTAGCCGACGGGCCGCCGGGGGTGTAATCGAAACCGGAAGGTTTGCCGAAAGCATGGGCCACTCCCGGCCAATTCGACGACAAAAAAATGGTCACAGTGTTGCAGTCTGGGATAATCTACGTCAAAATGATGTCCGAGTTCACTCCTCATTCGGGATATTCTCTCACCGCTGCGCCGCGTAAGGCCAGCACTTGCGAAGCTCAACCCCTCGAGGCCGGCCATGCCTGATAGCTACCAAGACATGCTGAAGAAGCGTCGCCCCCCACGTGTTCGGATCGATTACAAGGTGGAAACCGAAGGCGCTGAGCCGATCCTGGAACTGCCATTCGTCGTCGGAGTCATGGCGGATCTGTCCGGCATGCCCAAGGAAGCGAACAAGCCGCTGAAGCAGCGGAAGTTCACTCCCATCGACCGCGACAACTTCAATGACGTGCTGGCTCGCGCCATGCCGCGAGTCGCTTTCCGAGTGCCCAACCGCCTCAGCGACAATCCGGACGAGCAGCTGAACGTCGAGATGAACTTCAAGTCGATGGACGACTTCGAGCCCGCTCGCATGGCGGAACAGGTTCCTGCACTCAACGAACTCCTTCAGATGCGTAAGAAGCTCACGGAGCTCCTCGGCAAGATGGAAGGCAACGACGCGCTCGAGAAGATGCTCGGGGAAGTGCTGGCCAACACCGAGCACAAGCAGGCCCTGATGGACGCGCTGAACAAGCCCGACGCGCCAAAGTAATTCGACACCTGGAAAGCCCACTCCTTGCGTGGAGTGGGCGGATTGAGCCCCCGAACACCCCGACGCGAGAGAATCCAACGATGGCCGCAGAGAAAGCCAAGGCCGGAGAGGCCGCAACCACCGAATTCAGCACCGAAAGCTGGCTCGACAGCGCCCTGGGCCGGATGAAGGTGACCGACGACGACGCCGCCCGTAAGCGAGGCATGGAGGCGATCGCGGACTTCATCAAGGCCGCCGTACAACCCGGGCAGGTCGTCAGCAAAGATGTCGAGACCAGCATCAAGATGTGGATCAGCGCCATCGATCAGAAGATGACGGCGCAGATGAACGACATCCTCCATGCTCCCGCCCTTCAGAAGCTCGAAGGCACCTGGCGAGGCCTGCATTACCTCGTGAATCAGTCGAACACCGGCGAGCACCTCAAAATCCGTGTGCTCAACGTCTCCAAGGACGAACTCCGCAACGACCTCGACCGCGCCGTCGAATTCGACATGTCCGAGACCTTCAAGAAGATCTACGAGGAAGAGTACGGCACGCTTGGCGGCTTCCCCTTCGGCATGCTCATGGGCGACTACGACTACGACGTCCGCCGGGCCACCGATGTCAAGCTGCTTCAAGGCATGGCCGGCATCGCCGCGGCGGCTCACGCGCCGTTCGTCTCCGCGGTCAGCCCCAAGTCGTTCAACATGGACCGCTACTCCGAGCTTGCGAACCCTCGCGATCTCGCCAAGATCTTCACCGGCCCGGACTACGCCGCGTGGCAGTCGTTCCGCGAAAGCGAGGACAGCCGCTATGTGGCCCTGACCTGCCCCCGCGTGCTGGCCCGCGAGGTCTACGGCGAGAAGTTCAAGCCGGTCGCGGAGTTCAATTTCGAGGAGAACGCCGACGGCGTCGACCACGACAAATACCTCTGGATGAACGCCGCCTGGACCTATGCGGCTCGCATCACAGACGCCTTCGACAAGCACGGCTGGGTGGCCCGTAGTCGCGGCGTCGAGGGCGGCGGCAAGGTCGAGGGACTGCCCGTCCACACATTCCCCACCGATGACGGCGACGTGGCCATGAAATGCCCCACCGAAATCGCCATCACCGAACGACGCGAACAGGAACTCGAGAAATTGGGCTTCCTCTCGCTGGTCCACTGCAAAGGGCGGGACTTCGCGGCGTTCATGTCTGCCACCAGCACGCAGAAGCCGAAGAAGTACGACCGCGATGGTGCGACGGCGAACGCCCTGCTCAGCACGAAGTTCAACCAGTTGATGTGCGTCTCGCGGTTCGCTCACTTCCTCAAGATCATGGTTCGCAACCGCGTCGGCTCCTTCATGGAACGCGACGGCATGGAGAAGTGGCTCAACCGCTGGATCAACAACTACACCCTCGGCAACCCCGAGACCGCCAGCGAGGATGACAAGGCCCAGAAGCCCCTCGCCTGGGCCGAGATCAAGGTCGTCGACGTTCCCGGCCAGCCCGGCAGCTACCGGGCCGTGGCGCACATGAGGCCGCACTTCCAGCTCGAATCGCTCGACATCTCCCTGCGAATGGTGGCGAAGCAACTAGGTAAGTGATGCCCGATCCGCAGGAACGAAGCCCACCCCATGCGCTGCCGCATGGAGTGGGCTTCGGCTTTGAGAGCCATGCAGGATCGAAGTCGCCAGGTTTGCGCCTCTCGCGGCGGAGCATTGTGGAGATCGTCCCCATCTGGCCCCATTCAGCCACGCCAAGAATCGGCGCATCAACCTATCACCATCAGACGCTGGCAATCGGCTCCCTCACGTGGTAAGCTCAGGTCATGAGACGTTTACTCATTCTTCCTGCGGCGTTTCTAACCCTTCTCATGCACGCGGAGCGGGAGCGGCTCACGGTTCGCACCGTCGCTGCGCAGCCTGGGGAACGAAGCCCCGCGGTGTTGCCCGAGACGCCGGCCAAGGATGCGGAGCCGCTTTTGCCGATGCTCAAGGCGGACCCGGATTCCAAGATCACGGCCCTCTCGAAGAATGGCACACTTTTCCTGGAGGTGCTGCCCAACGACAAGGGTCGAAGGGTTCACGTGGCGGCCGAGGTCTGCATGCGTGAAGGGCCGTTGGAGTGCCTGCTTTGCAAGAAGAACACCAAGGAACACGAGGCGATCATCCGCACGGAGATGGACGCCTATCTGATCCACGCCGCCCTGATCGCCGCGGGGGCGAAGACGGGCACTCCGGTGCAGTTTGTGAATCCCAAGACGTTTGAGGCCGACTACAAGCCAGCCACGGGTGAACGGGTCAAGGTGCTCGTTCACTATCGCAAGGGCGGGCAGATTCACACGCATCCAGCCCAGGAGTGGATCTGGAATTTCAAGACCAAGAAGGCCATGGATCCTGACTGGGTTTTCTCGGGAAGCCGATTCGTCAGGGATCCGGATCGCCCGAATGATCCGCCTTACTACACCGCCAACAGCGGCGAGATCGTGAGCATTTCCAACTCGCCGGACGCCACGCTGGACCTGCCTGTGGAGATCACAAAGGATGACGCCCAGCTTTCCTTCGAGGTCAAGACCGACCGCGTTCCACCGCTGCTCTCGAAGGTCTGGCTGATCCTGGAGCCGACACCGGGAAAGAAGTAACCGTTGAAGTGGTGAGGACTCCGGAACGCGAAGCAAGCTCCCGTGGGGTTTGCCATGCCCATCTCGTTCAGATGCCAGAAGTGCCATCGTTCGTTTGAAGTTCCTGAAGCTCTCCTGGGCAAGACCATCCGCTGCTCGAACTGCTCGGAGCAGGGAATCGTTGGCGGGGAAGGTCCGCGGGAGGTGGTCGACGCCGAGGTGCTGGATGCCGACATCGCGGAGGCGAAACCGGCGCCCCGACATGGGCTCGCCGTCAGGGTTCGTCGCGTGGGGCTCCTGCGCAACACCAATTGAGCCTGGACCTCGAGCCAATCGGCGAACTCGCGGAGCTTCGGCACCGTCCGTTCCTGACGCATTTTCAACCGCAGGGCGTCGGCTCGGCGCGAGCCGCTGCTTCTCGGCGAACCTGAAGAAGAATGCCTTCCACTGCTTCAAGTGCAGCCGGTCGGGAAATGCTCTCGACTTGTGGTGTGAAGCCACGGGGCAACGGCCCCACGAGGCCGCAGTCGATCTGTGCGAGCGACTGGGCATCCCGCTGCCAGTCCTGGCGTCTGAGCGGACCAGGGAAGCGGAACCCGTGGCTCCCTCGTCAGGCACCCTTACAAAAACGACGCCCGAAACGTGACGTCCTTCAACCCACCAACTCACCGAGACGACTCTTCCAGATCACGCTGAACCAGGACAGAACTCGCACGGTCGGACGATCGATTGGCAGGATCCGCAGTTTTCGATGACGCAACTTTCTACGATGTGGCCGACGCCAGCAAGGCCTCGGGGTACACCTTGCGATCCTCGTACTCTTTGGACGATGACGCCTCGCTCAGCGGATTTTTCCGCCTCACACCCGACGGGAGTCGAGCCTTGTTCAACAGCGGTCATGTCCTGGAGCTCACAGTCGCGAAGTAGTGGACCTCTTCTTCGACACCGCTGGGGTTAGGAGGCCGCTGAGGTTGGAATGCGGCGGTGGCGGAATCTTCATGCCAGGCGTCATCCAGTTCCAGAGCGTCACGGGGATGATGGGCATTGCCGGACTCGGCGCGGGCGGTGCCGGTGGTATTGGCGGGATCGGAGGTATCGGCGGTGGCCAGGGCGGATCCGGCGGTGGCCAGGGCGGATTCGGCGGCGGCGGCCAGGGCTTTGGCGGCGGCGGCCAGGGTGGTTTCGGTGGTGGCTTTGGCGGCCAGGGTGGCTTTGGTGGCGGCAACCGTGGCGGCGGTGGTGGTGGCGGCAAGTTCGGGTTTAGCGGCTCCTTTGGCCTCTAATCGACACGATTCTCTCTCACTTTTTGGCTCCGTCTCGCCTCGTGGCTAACCGTCCTCGGGGCGCAGTTGTAAAACACTGCCATCATGAATGTGCTCGTCATCGGCAAGGGCGGCCGTGAACACGCCCTCATCTGGAAGATCAAGCAGTCGCCACGGGCTGGGAACGTCTTCTGCGCTCCTGGCAATGCGGGCACCGCGATCGATGCGGTGAATGTGTCCATCGAACCCATCGAGACGGACAAGCTCACTCGCTTCTGCAAAAAAGAGAACATCGGGCTGGTGGTGATCGGGCCGGAAGACCCGCTCGCCGCCGGCCTCTCCGACCTGCTTCGCAAGCAGGGAATCAAGGTCTTCGGCCCTTCCGGCAGCGCGGCACGCATCGAGGCCAGCAAGGTCTTCGGCAAGACGCTCATGCGGAATGCCGACGTACCAACGGCGGAGTTCCGCATCTTCGATCATCCGGAACCGGCTCGGGCCTACATCCAGACACGTGATTACCCCGTGGTGGTGAAGGCGGACGGTCTCGCCGCGGGCAAGGGCGTGCTGGTGTGCAAGACCAACGACGAAGCCCTTGCCGCCGTCGACCGCATCATGGTTCGCGACGAGTTCGGACGCACGGCTGGGCGGCAGATTGTCGTCGAGAAGAAAATCGAAGGCGAAGAGCTCAGCCTGCTGGCCCTCGTCAGCGGCCGCACCATTCTCCCCCTGCCAGCCACCCAGGATCACAAGGCCGCGTTCGACGGCGACACCGGCCCAAATACCGGCGGCATGGGTACATACTGCCCGGCCCCGGTCGCAACACCGGACCTCCTCGCCGAGGTGGAGACGCGCGTCTTCGTGCCCACCGTTCATGCCATGAAGCGAGGCCGCTACCCCTTCCAGGGAGTCCTCTTCGCGGGGCTCATGCTCACCAAGCAGGGCATGAGAGTTCTCGAATTCAACTGCCGTTTCGGCGATCCGGAAACTCAGGTCATCCTGATGCGATTGAAGTCTGACCTGCTCGATCTCCTCGAAGCCTGCGCGGACGAGCGCCTCGGCGAATACGAAGATGATAAACTCGAATGGGACCCTCGCCCCGCCGTGTGCGTGGTGATGGCCAGCGGAGGCTATCCGGGGAAGTACGACAGCGGCAAGCCGATCACGGGATTGGTGGAAGCGGCGAACCTGACGAATGTGAAGGTCTTCCACGCGGGTACGAAGTTGGCGGAGGGCCGGGTTCTCACCGACGGCGGCCGGGTGCTTGGCGTGACGGCTCTGGGTGACACACTCGCGAAAGCGAAAGCCCGAGCTTACGAAGCCGTGAAGAAGATCACGTTCCAGGGCGCTCACTACCGCAACGATATCGCCGATAAGGCTCTCAAGTAGCTTGCGGCCCGGGCGGGTACGATGATCGTGATCACCCCTTCTCGATCACCTGCTGCCAGTATCGCGGCACCGCCTCCCAGGCACTCATGTACGTCGCTTCCAGGGGCAATGGCACATATCCGCCCACCTCCAGGAACACCGGCATCTCCGCCAACTCGCGACCGATGGCCGTCGGTTCCAGATACGCCTCGGGCACCCGATCCGCACAGTACGACACCAGCGTCAGCGGTTCGTCCAATGTGGGCTCATATTCCTGTTGCGAGAACCGCGACCAGATCGGCGGATGGATTCCCCGCGGATCACGCGGCCCTGGCGGGAAGAGATCGATGATGACCAGGTGGATGCCCGCCATCAGGAGTTCGATCGCTTTGGAGACGAACGACGAGAACCCGATCTGGGAATTCTTGCTGCCCGGTGACACGATCTCGATCACCGCCACGACACGATGATTGCTCGAATGGCGAATCATGATAGCCCTGGCCCTCGCCGCATAGCGATCCGCTTCACTCACGAGATGCCACTTGACCCTCGGAACACGCTCGGCCACCGCCACACTGCCGCCCGGAGCGCCCGGGCTCTTCGGATGGCCATTGGAGGGCACCTGAAGCGTCAGCACATCGGGCCCGTATCCACCCGCGATCTGCTCGCCGAGGGCGTAATAATCCGGCCCCAGCCGACTGTTCAAGAGACGGGCGTTGGAGTCAATCCATGCCCCATGAAAGTGATGGAAGATCCCCGCCTCGACTTGCGTCCAATCATGCACAGGCATGGACAGCCCTCTTCGGTGACAGATCCATCTTAGTCGCTTTGCATCGACCAATCACGCCATACCAAGCTCCCCCCCGGACGGGGAAACGCGGGACTTGACTCGAAATCGCATTCCCCTCCCGGATTTCCCGCTCGGTCCGGTCGTATCGCGTCGAAATCGGGAAAACCGGCCAATTCACCCTGCTTTACCTTTGACTGCCAAATTGCCCAGACTTACTATCTTCAGTGAGGGGATATTCCCGTTAGGGGAATGAAACGACACAAAGTTTTGCAACATCGGAGGTAATGCTCATGTACAGTCTCGTGATGATGGCTGCCCTGACGGCCGGCGCGGACGCGACGCCCGCGATGGAAATTGTCTCGGGGCCGATGGTGATGACGTCCTGCACCGGGTGCTGCGGCTATGTCGCGACCTCGTGCACCGGGTGCGGCGGCGGGTGTTACGGCGGCGGCCACGGGTGGGCTCGAGGTCGGCACTGGCACGGGCATCGCCATGGCTGCGTCAGCAACGGCTGCTGTGGCTTCAACTGGGGCCCCGGTTGCGGTGGTTGCTGCGGTTGGAGCACAAGCTGCTTCGGCAACGGCGGGTGCTGTGGCGGCTGTTATGGCTCGTGGAGCTACGGCTGCGGCATGCTCCCCGCTTACGGCGCTTACAACATCGGCGGCGGCGGCATGATGTACTCCGCCCCCACCATGAGCGCCCCGATCATGGCTCCCGCCGCTCCCATGACGGCTCCGGTGCCTTCGCCGATCGCTGCACCCAACAAGGGAGCCGCCAATATCAAGTTCGTCCTTCCCGCAGATGCCAAGCTTTACGTCGATGGCCAGCTCACCAAGGGCACGGGCGAAGAACGTCCGTTCTACACCCCGACCCTCGACGCCGGCCGCAAGTTCTACTATGACGCCAAGGCCGAGATGCTCGTGAATGGCGAGACCGTGGTGGAATCGAAGCGAGTGATCGTTCAGGCAGGTGATGACCTTCAGGAGAGCTTCCCGAAGCTGATCGCCGCCGCCGCGAAGGCCGCCGATCTGGCCGTGGCGACGAAGTGAGTGATCCTTGACCGACGACCGAAAACCCTGAGCCGCGAGCGACGTCTTCTCGAAGACATCACTCGCGGTTCTTCATTTCAAAGCCCCAACTGCCCCAGGATTCCCTTCAGAATCTCGTTATCCGAGTCCGGCCGCGTCGGGCTCTTCGGATGCGTGGCATCGCAGCCGATCCAGCCGCGAAGCTTCAGGAACATCGCCGCGTCGTGCTTGTACGCCGGGACCGGATTGCGGAACGCCAGGAAGCCGAGGTACTGGAGCACATCATTGAGTTCGTAGAATCGCGGATCGCCCTCCAGCCAGTAGCGATCTCGCTTTGCAAACAGATCCGGACAGAAGGTGCTCAGCCCCAGCAGGTAATCACTGCCGTACATCACCATGTCCACGGCGAGATCGTTACCCGTGAAGACTTTGAAGCCCGGCCGAACCTCGTCGCGAAGGCGAAGGCGGTTCCATTCCTCCGTGCGGCTCAAGGAGGAGTGCTTGGCCCCGATGCAGGCCTTCACGCCGAGAAGCCCACGGTAAACTTCGAGGGAGTAGATGCGACCCAGGGGAAGGAAGACGGTGGCGAGTTCGAAACCGATAAAGGCCTCGCAGTTTTGGCCGATGTCTTCATAGGCACGGATGATCTCGGCATCGGGCAGGCTGGTGAGGCCGTAGCTCTGGAAGATGGTGGGGGTGCCGCCACGTGAAGTGATGGCGTCGATCGATCGACGATAAGCGTCGAGGTCGAAGGGGGCTCCCGGTTGATCGAGCGCGAAGGCGCCGGCCACGAACGGTCGATTGCCAAGCGTGCTTCGAGTGGCGTCGAGGATGGCGTTGCGTTCTTCGTGCGACAGCAGATTGCCGTAGCCCGTGTCCATGTTGACGGCGGGCGTCAGGCCGGCCTCCGCGGTCCGGAGCGTGTGAGCCGCGAGCCCGGCCCAGTCGACCTCGCCACGGGCCGTGAACGGCAGCAGGATCGCGGAGATGCCGGTGATCTTCCGCTTCGGACGAAGCATCGAAATGGGGTCGAGCGTCATGGGGATCTCCAGGGTGAACGTCGAGTTGTTGTAGGGAGAAGCGCGACCCACCGATCCGCCTTCCGCCATTTCGATTCCACGATCCTGCTTTCGAGTTCCACGTCTCGACCCGGCTTGACCTAATCGTTCTTCTCCGGATGCATGTTGAGGGCTCGCACGCCGATTCGGCCCAGGAAGCGAGCCTTCTGGCGGGCGCTCAGTTCCTTGGTGAAGCGATCGCGGACGGCCTCGATCCAGCGGATCTTGCGCTTGCCATAGTCCGTGGCGATTCGCACCAGCACCGGGCCGCAGTGGCTGAGGGCTCCGCGAATCCCGGGATCGAGCATCTCCAGCGTCGTGATTTCCTGATAAGCGACGCCGAACGCCTGGGCCATCGATCGGTAGTCGATGTTCGCAAGGATCGTCGCCGTCGTTCGCAGATAGGCCGACTTTTGGAGCATCTGCATGTAGTGATAAGCCTGGTCGTCCAGGATGAAGAACTTCACCGGCAGGCCTTCCCGGGCCGCGGTGGTGATCTCCATGGCGCTCATCAGCATGCAACCATCGCCGGTGAGCGTCGCCACGGTGCGGCCATGATGCACCTGCTGGGCGCCGAGAGCCGCGGGGATCGACCAGCCCATGGACTGGTTATCGACGGGGTTGAAGTACGTCCGTGGCTGCTCGACGCGGTAAAACTCCGCTGCCAGATGCTCGGCAGCGCTCACGTCCGTGAAGAGCAGGGCATCGCAGGGCAGGTGCTTGCGAAGCGACGCGACGACCGCGAGCGGATCGATGCCGCACTTCTGCGGGCGGACGCTGCACAGTTCCTTCCGCTGATCCTCCTTGAGCTTCGCGATTCGATGCACCAGATGGTTGTCCGCGGGGCGGCGGAGCTTGTCCGGGCATTCGAGAAGCTTGCCCAGGAACACCCCCGCGTCCGCGTGGACGCAGACATCCGTGCGGAGAATCTTCCCGAGATTGCAGCGATTCGCATCGACATGAATGACCCGCTTCGGCTGCGGATTGCCGTAGAAGCCGGTGGAGACTTCGCTGAACTTCACGCCGATGGCCAGCAGGGTGTCGACGCCCGAGTGGACCGGATGCAGTTTATCTCGCTCGAAGGTCTTCTCCGCGACCTCGGAGGCGTGCGGTCCGTAGCCCCAGCCGACCGCGAGTGGATGGCTGTCGGCGATGGCGCCCTTGCCCGAAACGCTCGTCGCGACGGGGGCCTGGAGCAGATTCGCGACCTGGCCGAGCAAGCCGCCGTGATCCATGCAACCAAGGCCCGCATAGATGCCCACGCGATGTTTCGGATCGGAGAGAATTGCCAGCGCTTCGGTGAAGGCCGCCTCGTCCCAGGCTGTCTCAGGCGCTTGGGGATGGCTCGCCTGGAAGTTCGCGACATCAATGAGCAGGTTGTAAGGCACGATCACCGCGACCGGGCCGGGTTCGCCGCTCATGGCCATGGCGAAGGCCGCATGAACTGCGCCGGGGATCTGTTCCACACTCTGCACGGAATAGACGCCCTTGCACACCGGCTTCAGTAGTTCCGCCTGGTTGAGGCAGTGGACCTGGAAGGGACGGGCCTTTTCGCCGTTGGCCACATCGCCGACGATGGCCACGATGGGCGACGAGTCCAGCAGCGCCTCGCCAAGCCCCGTCAGCGAATTGGTGACGCCCGGGCCCGGCACAACGCAGAGAACGCCCGGCTTGCCTGTGCTGCGCGCGTAACCGTCCGCCATGCAGGCGGCGGAGAACTCGTGCGTGACGAGCAGGTAAGGCAGGCTGACATCCTTGAAGGCGTCCCAGAGTTCGTTCTCCTGGGCCCCTGGAATGCCGTACACACAACCGACGCCTTCGGTGGAAAGTGCGAGCGCCAGGGCACGTGCTCCGCTCATTTTGCCAGAGGTCTCCCCCTGATGGCGAACTCTCGCCAGCGGCCCTGCATTCACGGCCCGGGCAGCGAGCACACCCCCCGCGACGGCTGCGCCTTCAAACAAACTACGGCGCGAAAAAGCCCATGACATACCGTCGCCCTCCCTGGCGTTGGACACACCGGAAGATGTATCGGCTTTCAGGAGGCTGCGAATTCGGGAAGTTTGGGCGATGAGGCGAGAAAGGCCGAGAATGCTCGAAACGAACGATTCACCAGCCCAGGCGGCTCGAAGTCATGTGGTCCTGGAGCCGGGCGATGTCCCACATGCGGACCACCCGTTCCTGATCGAGCACCACCATCAGGCGATCGTCCACGGGGCTGAAGCGAAGGTCGCGGACTCCCGCGGGCAGCGACTCCACCACCAGAACCTGTTCGTAGCTCGAACCCTTCCGCATCCAGAGACGAAGCGAACGAGCGTTCGAGCCCGCGACAAGAAAGCGGCCATCATGGCTGAACGCCACGGCGGTCACCGAGCCCGCATGGGCGGCAAGCGTCGCGGTCTCCTGGCCGGCCTCCAGATCGAGGATCGAGACCGATCCGTTCTGCGTGCCGACGACCGCCAGTTTGTCATCAGGATGGATCGCGATGCTGGTCGCCGCATCGCCCAGGTGGCCCAGGGTGGACCGAAGTTCAAGCGTCCGGGCGTCCAGCAGATGAATGGCACCATCACTCGCGCCGACGACCGCATGCTCTCGCCCCACCGCCAGCGACTCGAGCGAGAACGGTCCGCGAAGCGACTTCACGGACCTCGCGTTCCATAAGCATCGCGGCGGCCCCGCGGCGGCGTCCGTATTCCAGACCGCGACGGCCGTCCGGTCCTTCACCGCCCAGATCGATTGACCGGTCGCGTCAAACGTGGTCAGCCTCATGGTGCCAGAGGCAAATGGAGTGGCCAACACTGCCCCCTCGGGTTTCCACAGGCGAATCCCGGTGCGGGACGCAACGAGAACCTCCGATTGGCCCGGTCGAACCGCAAAGCTCATCGCATGTTGCCACTGAGAGGGCGTCGTCACTTGCTCCCGAGGGCAGAGGGTGTCGAACCAGCCGCGCGTCACAATGCTCTGCGGCGGCACTGGCGTAGGGACAGTCTGGCTGAGAGTCGCGTACCCTTCGCCACCCGCCGTGAACGCGGCCCGGTCGACCAACTCGGATTGCTCACCCACGAGTGTCTGGATCGGAGACGAGCGAAGCTCGAAGCTCAGAGTCTCGTTCGAGCCCGTGGCGTACAGGAATCGACTGTCCGGCGACCACGCCAACCGGATCGGCCAGGGCCCTGGAATCACCACCGACCCGACCAGCCGCTCCGTGCCGACCTGCCAGACCTTGACATTGCGATCAGCACCATCGCACGCGGACGCAAGGAACTCCCCGGATGGCGAAAGCTCAAGCGACGAAATCCGTTCCTGATGAGACGCCCGACGCAAGACCGGGTCAACGAACTCACCCTTCACGGCCAGAGATTCCGAGTCCATCAGTAAAATCGTGGTGCCCGAGCTCCCGATCAGAAAGCGCCCATCTCGCGAGAAGACCGCGTAATGGAGATGGGAGCGCAGCCGAGTTAAAACCTCCGGCCTGCAGGTCAGTGTCTCGGCGTCCAGCCGCCTTACCATGACCGAGCTGGTCGTGAGCAGATCGGAATGTAGTGGATGAACAGCAAGAGTGCTCACGGGGAACCGCGCGTGAGGCAAGGGGACGGCTTCCCCGCTCTGCTCGAAGACCCGCAGGGCGTGATCCTTGCTAAAAAGGGCATAGATTCGTCGATCGTCAGCCGAGACCTCCAGCTGCCTGAGCGCACCGCCATGCGTGTTCCAGACGAGGTCCGGATTCGACTCCGGTCGAGCCAGATCAAAACGAAAGATCCAGCCGCCCGAAGTTGCAGCGAAGAGCCTCAAGCCGTCTCGGCTGAACCTGAGGTGCTGCACGGTATCCAGATCCAGCATCGATTCCTTGCGAACGAAGCCCGGATTGTATGTCAGATTGCGCACCCCTCGACCCGTCACGGTGTCGATGATCGAGATGACCCCCGCGGTCAGCATCGACACCGGTCGTTTCTCGGCGACCGCGAGCCACGGGCCGGCGGAACTCGTGGCGATGGCGCCCGGGATCATATTGCTCGATACGACCCGCCCGACTCGAAAATCGGCGTTGAGGGCCACATCGGCGAGCACGCTGCGCATGTGGCGAATCACGATGGGATGCGCCAGCGGCAGCGCGTCCACCTTCTCGACTTCGTCAGCGATGGCCCAGGTCCAACCATACCGTCGGCTCTGCGACCAGTGCCGCGTGCGATCAAGCAGGGCAAGAAGGGAATGATTTCGTGTGAGCCTATCCGCAGCGACCTTCGCTCGCTCGGCGTCGTCCCTGGCCTTGGAAAAGGCCTCCGCGATACGACCCTTGGCCTGGGCCAGTTCCTCCGCGGCTTGCCGGGCCTTCAATTCATCCTGGAGTTCATCCTGATGCCGGATCTCGGAGGCCGCGAGCAGCGCCTTCTCCACGGCAAGCCTTGATTCTTGACGATCCCAGCCGATCATGGCGGCGGCCATCACAAGGACGAGGATCGCCACCAACCCCGCCGCCTTCGGATCACGGCAAGCCCAACGGTAAGTTCGCAGGAACACGGAGGGCGGCCGCACGCTGACCGCTTCACCACGCTCGAAGCGAATCAGATCCTCCGCGAGCGCCTCCGCCGAGGGGTAGCGATCGGCCGGATTCTTCTCCAGGCACTTCAGACAGATCAACTCGAGATCGCGAGGAATCGTGGGAACGAACTGGGAGGGCGGTGGCGGCGGAGCGAACTGCACTTCTCTGAGCAGTGCCCAACGGTCCTCTTTGACGAACGGCCGACGCCCCGCTATGCACTCATAGAGGATGACGCCAAGGGCGTAAATATCCGCGGCCGGTCCGACGAACTTGGCCCGTCCTTCGGCCTGCTCCGGAGCCATGTACGCCGGGGTGCCCAGCATCGCCTCCGTGTGAGTGAGTGTCGAACTGCCATGCTTGGCGAGGCCGAAGTCCGTGAGCTTGGGCACGCCCTTCTCGTCGAACAGAACATTCCCGGGCTTGATATCGCGATGAATAAGCCCCGCGTTATGAGCCGCGTGAACCCCCGTCGCGAGTCTCGAGATCAAAGCCACGGCCTCCTGGCATCCCAGAGGTCCTTTCGCCAGTCGCTGTGTCAGCGGGCCGTTCGCCAAATGCTCCATCACGAAAAAGGGATCGCCCTCGTGCCGTCCGGAGCCGAAGACCTGCACGACGTTAGGATGGCGAATCGCCGCGACGGCCACCGCCTCGGCTGCAAATCTCGCGATGTCCAGAGGCGTGGCCTGGGTCGCGCGAATCATCTTCACCGCGACGTGCCGCTTCAGTCGCTGGTCCACGGCACGAAAGACGACGCCCATCCCGCCCTGGCCCAGACGCTCGATAACGTCGTATCCCGGAACATTCGGCAGGGTCTGGGCCACCGAGGAGGCCAGAGAAGTCAACGACTCGCCAAGGCCCAGTTCCTGAAGAAAGGCGGCCGCATCAGGCGAGAAAGTCGGAGGATCGCTGGGCTTCGCCGCGTCAGAGGTGCAGAAGGTCGGAGCATCCGAAAACGAAGGAGTGACTGGTTTCTCCGACGGCACCTCCGGCGGGGTAAAGGCAGCGTTCCCAGGATTTGACGGCGATTTGTTCGCGTCAGACGCTTCCGAAGAAGAATCCTTGCGATCGGCCGGGTCCAGCAACATCGTATAGCCTCTGCTTGGGCGAGGCTTTTTTTGGATAGCTGATCCTACAACGGATTTCCCTTTCAGGAAGTCCAGTTTTAATAACCATGGTCCGGATATGTCATGATGAGATTTGGCAGATCATTCTCCCCTTCTCATCTCGCGCGTCGCCATCGCAAGGCATAAGAACCACCCAGCAGCAGAATGAGGCCGATGGCAAGGCCCAGGATCACGCTGGGCTGGCGGGTGGAAAGGAAGGCTGGGCTCGTATCATCGGGCAGTTCCAGAATGAGCTCACGGTCGTGCCCCACGTACTCGACGCGGATGGTGTACTTGCCAGGTCGAGGCCTTGGGAAGCTCCACAGACCCTTGGCGTCCGTCGCCCCTATCGCAACTTCCTTCCCTTCCCCATCACGCACACGCACGCGGGCCTCGCTGGCGTCCGTCGTGTCGTCGAAGAACGCATGAACCTGGACGCGATCGGTCTGCTCAGGGCGGACCTCCGCGACCACGGTCATGTTGTGCGCCTGGGCCAGAGTGGGCGTGACGGGCAACATCACCGCTGATGCGATCGTGAGGACGCGAATGGAGATCATGATGCTTCCCTTCCAAGGCGATCGAATCGGTTGCTACTTGCGTTTCAGCTCTTCCACCAGTCCTCGCAGGAACGGCTCGGCGTCGGAGACGATGCCCACCGTCTGCGAGCTTCCGCGGTCCATGAGCTTGGTGACCGTGGCCGGGGTGATGTCGATGCAGGCCACCTTCACCCAGGCGGGGAGGAGGTTGCCGACGGCAATCGAATGCAAGGTCGTCGCGACCATCAGGCAGAAGCTGACGCCCGGGATCAGGCGGCGCATTTCCGTCTGGGCAGCCAGCGTATCCGTGACGACCTCGGGCAGCGGTCCGTCGTCGCGAATACTGCCGGCGAGGAGGAACGGAATCTGGTGCTTCACGCAATCATACATGATGCCGCTCGTGAGCTTGCCCTCACGGACCGCGGCGCGAATGCCGCCCATCCTGCGGATCGTGTTGATGGTGCGAAGGTGATGCTCATGGCCTTCATCGGTGGGCCGGCCGCGTTCGAGGGAGATGCCAAGGCTCGTGCCGTAAATGGCCTGCTCCATGTCGTGCGTGGCCAGGGCATTCCCCGCGAAGAGCACGTCCAGGAAGCCGTGGCGAACCATCCACGCCACATGCTCGCCGCCCCCCGTATGGACGACCGCGGGGCCGAGCACGGCCAGGATCTTCTCACCCGCGGCCTTGGTCCGCCTCATCGCGTGGGCGATCTCGCGCATGCTGACCAACTTCGGCTTCTCGCTCGATACGGCACTGGTCATGAACTCAAAGAGGTCCGTCTTGCGCTCGGTGGCGTCGATCGGGAAGACGCGAATCCCGCCGTGCCCGATGACGACGCGATCCCCTGTGCGCACTTCGACCATCGGCAAGCAGCGCGCCGCCCCTCCTTCGGGATCGACGACGATGCCACAGTCCATCTCCTGGTCCTCGACTTCGACCCAGTCGCCGCTCAATCTCACCTGGGTTCGGAAGTTGGTGCTACAGTAGAAGCCGTCCGGGAAGGCCCCATCCATGTCCCCGACGGTTGTGACGCAGTCCTTCGCGTTGACGGGAACCGCACCGTGCGGCAGGAGATCCGCAAGCAGATGCTCCAGCTTCGCCTGCGACTCCGCTCGCACCTCGATCTTGACGTGTGAGGGATCATCCTGCCCCTTGCCAATGCGAAAGTCCTGGATTTCGTAGGTCGCGCCCTGGCTGTTGATGGCGTCGAGCACCTTGGGCAACAGCAGCGAGTCGATAATATGCCCGTTCATTTCGACATGTTCGACATGGGTGCGAGACATCGAGAAGCTCCGGTCGGTGGTCGAGTCTTGGCCGTTTGTGGACTGTGGCGCCGGTGCGAACTTCCCCCCGACGGCGACATGCTGGTGCCACGGTCCGAGGGGTTCTGGAATCACCTCTTAACTTAGCGTTGTGGGGATCCTCCCACGTGACCGTGCTCGGTAACGCTAAGCCGCAACCGGCTGAACCCGGCGACTGTTGTCTCGCCGAACCGCCCAACCGGGTTGATCCAGGTGGATTCTACCGCGCCGAGAGATGTTGCCGAATGGCGGATTCGAGGCGGGCTCCGTCGCCAGGATGGCCTCGCCACAGTTCCTGGCCGTTGCCGTCGAAGAGGATTGCCGTCGGATACTTGTCCACGTTGAACCGATCGCGGACCGCACCCGGTTCTGCTCCGGGCTCCACGTAAAGCGAATAGTTCAGGCCGAAGTCGCGAGTGTACTTCGTCGCCAGGGAGGCCCGTTCCGCCAGGGGCTTCTCGTCGCAGGCCACTCCGATCACCTGCAAGCCGTAGGCTCCGTAACGGGATTGCAGCGCGATGAGCGTCGGCAGGCTCTTTTTGCAGGGCAGGCAGGTGGTGGTCATAAAGTCCATGAGCACCAGTTTCCCCGATCGGCTCTCGAAGGTCCAGGGGCGGTCCAGGGCGTCGACCAGTGTGATGCCAGCCCCGCCGCGGTTGTTCGACGACCGCATTCGCGGCTGGCCCGGGTCCGTTGGCGACGCAACAGGTGTCGTGATCGGCGGCGGCAGCGTGGGCAGCGGTGGCGTCGGCAGACTGGCGGCAGGCGGACGCCACTCCGGGCGGGGCTCCGCCGTGATGCTCTCGGGCCGGGCCGGGCGCGAGGATGGCCCAGGGCTTGGTGCGATTGACGGCACCACCTTGTGCATCGGAGCGGTTGTCGATCCTCCCGGCGACCACGGCGCTTCGCTTGAAGGCGTCACCAGATCGGCCGGCGGAGGGAGTTCACGCACCCCTGCGCGATCCTGCGACCCCGCCCGGCCTGGACCAGCCTCCGACGCGGGCGGCGGAATCCCGCCGGGGTTCGTGTCACCCGAGGTGCGTGCGATCGGACGGATGTCGTCGCGCAGCTTGATCGTCAGGTTCGGATTCGGCACCCGCGTCTGCTGGACGGCAATGAGCGATCGCCCCTCGGATTCCGCCCGCACCAGCAACGTGTAAGACTGCCCAGCCCGGAGGCCCTTGGTCAGGAAATAACCCTGAGTATCGGCCACGATGGACATGGGGGCCGCCTGGCCGCCGGTCGCCTCCGCGGGCTCGATTTGAATGGTGACATTGCCGGCTCGCTGGCCATCCGGATCGATGACCACGCCAGCGATCAGGCCGCGAACTTCGCGAGCGATGTCCGTGCTGGCGTCGCGTGGATCGGCCCAGGAATCAGCTTTCGGCACAGATCCGCCGCTGCCGGGGAGGTTGCCTTTCATCTCATCGAGCCAGGTGGGGCCGGGCTTGTCTCGATCTCGGTCGCGGTCTTTGGATCGGTCCTTGTCCTTGGAACGAGACGCAGCCGTGCCGGGAGCTTCGCGGTCGGGCGACTTTTTATCGGTCGCCTTGCACCCGCTCAGCATCAGCACCGCGGCCAGCAGACTGGTTCCCGCCCAGCGCATCCGTCGCCCCCCGCATGCTCATGACGCACCCCCGCGTCAGTCACATGCCCCGCCCCGGCCCTACAGCCGGAACAATCAGACCGTTATCCAATCGACATTCCGGGGGATTCTTCCGAGACATCGTTCCCAGGTCAAGGCCAGGGGAAGCCATTTCGACGGAATTTGAGGAAGTCGACTTCGTGAGGAATCTCCCATCCTGCTCAATCCGTCAGAACAGGGGGAAGTCGCTTGCGGCGGAGCGTTGGTGAGAGCGGTCACACGTGAACAATCTCCGCAGCGCTCCGCCGCAAGTGGCTGAGGCCCTGACTGTCAGTCCGTGGTGTTCTGCTTGATGAGAATTGGTTGCGGCCGGCGGTCTCGCAGTGAATCTCTCTTGCACTTCTTGCGGCTGGCGTTATAGCCGATCAACCGAAGACTCACGTCCGAACTTGCCGATAAACCTGGCAGGATCGGTAACATCATACGCCAGGTAAGGGTGGGGCATGGACGCCACGAACCCGCGACGCCGCTGGGCACACAGACTTGCCATTCTCACACTGCTCTGCGCAGGGTGCACCGGCGACAGAAGTTGCCGGCTCTGCGAGACATTGAGCGGGAAGACATGCTCCGGCAGGCCGGGGTCACCCGCCACGGCGGAAGAGAAGAAGGAACCCGCCAAGGCTCGCGGCCAGGCTCCTAGCGAGCCGGTGCCGGGGTATCCGGTGGGCCCGGTGGGGCCGGCCCCGAGCCCCTCGCCCATCATCGCTCCGACACCGCCAGCACTGCCGACACCAATCGAGAGCAAGGCAACGCCGCGAGGCGAGGTGCTGCCGACGCCCGGCACCGGCGACGCCACGCCGGCCGCATTCGTGATGCCTCCCAATGCCGCGGCGATGAAGCAGTTCATCCTCAACAGCAAGCCGCAGGTCAAAGTCGTGGCGATCGTCGGCAAAGGAAACATCGTTACCGATGAAGAAGTCTGGCAGATGGTCCGCCAACGGCCTGACCATCGCGACGCACTCACGTCCTCGGATCGCGAGACGCGCGAACTCGAGATGTATCGCTACGAACTCAAGAAGATCATCGAGCGGGAACTGCTGGTGGACGACATGTTCGCCAAGATGAAGAAGAACAAGCCCGGGGCGATCGAGGAGATTCGCGAATACGCCTCCAAGACGGCGGACCGGAACCTTCGCGACTATCGCCGCCGGTATGGCTTCGCCACGGAGAAGGAACTGGAGGAAAAGGCCCTGGTGCCCCAGGGGCTCACGGTGAATGTGCTTCGCCGACAGATCGAGCGGAACACCGTGGCGATGGAATACATCCGCAGCATGGTTCGCGAGCAGGCGAAGGGCATCGGGCTCGGCGACGTGCACGAGTACTACGTGAAGAATCCGGACAAGTTCCAGACACCCGAGCGGGTGAAGTGGCAGGATCTGTTTATCGCGTTCGGGAAGTTCGCAACGCCCGAGGAGGCGTACCGACACGCGGAAGAGATACGTCGCCAGGCCGTTGCAGGTGCGGACTTCGCGGCCCTGTCCAAGCAGCACGATCACGGCGATGCGGGCTTCCGCAATGGCGATGGCGTGGGCACAACCCGCGGCGAGATCCGCCCCTCGGAGCTTGAGCCGGCCGTTTTCCAGACGCCTCCGGGCCAGGTTTCCACGCTCATTCAGGGTGCGACGGGCTATCACATTATCAAGGCGACGGAGCACGCACAGGCCGGGATCCGACCGCTTGATGAGAAGTGCCAGAGCGACATCCGCGAGATGCTCTTCGAGCAGATGCGCAAGCAGGTCGAGGGCCGCCTGACGGAAAACCTCTGGCGCAAGGGTGCGGTGCAGATCGTGGACGTGCCATAAGGCGGATGGACGTGTCACCTCCTCGTGAAGCCCCGCGGTGAACTTGCGGGGTTTCCTTAGTTCTTCCGGGCCGCCTTCAGCCAATCGGGGACTTCGCCACCGTGGGGCCATTCACTGGGGCGATAGCTCACATCGAGGTGTGGCGTCTCGATCCGTTCGCCGTAGCGAGCCCGGCTTCGCATCACCATCTCCGTGATGCCGCTGGTCAAGAGCGTTCGCTCGACCGGGCTCACCGCATGCCCGCTGCGGAGCATCGCGTCGATCGCCTTCATGAGCAGCATGAAGTGCGGGAACGTCTCCGTTCGATTGTCGAGGTAGAAGAGTGTGGAGATGGGTTCGGGAACCCCTTTGAGTTGAGCCGCGAACGTGAAGGCGCCGCCGTCCCCCTCGCCAATCCAGCCACTGATCATCACGATGTAAGCGCGAAGGCCATCGCGGTACTCGATCTCGATCAACCCCGAATCGCGCCGTGCGACCTCGCGGACCTCGCCCTTGGCATGTGACTTGACTTGTGAGAGCGCCGCCTCGAAGGTTCGCTTCACACGCGGGTCTGCGTCGATCTTCGCCCAAATCTCGGGGCCCATGTGCGTGGTGACGGCCTTCACGCCCTGCTGCGGGGCCTCGCCGGGCTTGGCCACGGCGAGCTTGCGCCGTTCGACCATGCACTGCATCCCTTCGATCGCGTGGAAGCCATAGTGTTCGAGGTGGCCGTAGCCGATCGAGACGGCCGCCTCGATTTCGCAGTTCCTGGGCAACTCGACGCTCGGATCCCGATGCGTTCCCGGGATCGATGAGCCCGCCATGAACGGCACCATGAGCTTCCGGGCTCGCTCGACCATCCACACGCACTCATCCCACTTTACGGAGAGGTGCTTGTCGCTGAAGACCGGCACCGCCTGGCCCGCTTCCTCGAAGACGCGGGTGATCTGCTCGAAGATCTTTCGCCGTGGATACATGGTCTGCCCGTAGCGATTCCTGGGATACTCGCCGTGTTCAAAGACGCTGATCACGCCGTCGACGGCGAGCTTCTTGCCACCAAGCGTCAGGGCTTCCTCGACGGATCCACAGAGCTTGAACCCATGCTTCTCCGCGAGTCCCCGGCTCAGGTCCGGCCGGGGCGCCTCCGTCGAGATTTGATCGACGTACATGGAGACAATTTGAAGGTTCGGCCGTTCCTTCCCATCCGGCGGATAGCCATCGAGGATATGCCGAAAGATCACGTCCGCGTGCGACCAGCGCTGGTAAATCGAAGTGAGAGCCGCGATGCGAAGAGGGGGAGGCATGGGTATCCTTCGTGAGGCCGCGTCAGGAGTGTGTGTGGAGGAGTGCAGCGGGTGAATTCATTCGCCGGGATCACCAGACATTGTTGGGCTTCGCGAGTGTCATACTCGGTCCTTCCATGCTCTGTCGTCGCTTGCCTCGTGGAGAATCGCGAGGACTTCGACTTCGGTTCCGTCGGTGCGGTAGTAAATCACATAACCAAACCGATTCACACCCACCGCTCGAATTCCTGGGTCGACTTCACCAAATGCCAGGGGCATGTCACTGATCCGAGTGAGTGAGTCGAGCACTTCATTCTCGAAACGATCGCCGAGATTGCTCTGTTGACGATTGAGGTATTCGGAAGCTGACCGAATATCGGCCCGCGCCATGAGGCGGATGTGGACCGGCACGCTCACAGTCGAGATCCGCGAAGTTCCCGCCGAAGCTCTTCGAGTGAAATCCTCGCTCCGGGATTTGCCTCTGCGTCCGCAAGACGCCGGCGAAGTTCCTCACGGTGCCATTCGGGCATAAGCGGCGGCGAGTTATCGCGAACGAGGCTATCCCACAGGCGACCAAGGAGATCCAGTCGCTCAGGAATGCTGAGCGTTTCAATCGCGGAATCTGTCAACGGAGTCGTCGGCATCGGCATCCTCACCCAGGCTCCCCTTCGGCAACTTCAATCTCTATTCTCACCGGCGGCGAATCCCATCAGCGTCACCGTCGTGGGGTGCTTATTACCCACGGCCGGACATCGGGCGATTGCACTCTCGAAGAATAGCGACACCTTAAGATTCTCTCTTACTCTGGCCGTCGTCCAGGGAATTCCTAGTATTCCAGTTGTACTATTTCCCGGGACAGAACCCGACTGATGCGTGGCACGCAGTCGCTGAACGCAGGTCGGCCCGGATTCACAACCTCTACCAATCGAGGTGCGCCATGGCGCTTGGACTGCTTGGTTACAAAGTCGGCATGACTCAGTTCTTCAATCCGGATGGCTCCTGCGAACCGGTCACGGTTCTCCAACTTGGGCCCTGCCCGGTGCTCCAGATCCGCGAGCCGGAACGCGACGGTTACTCCGCCGTGCAGGTCGGTTTCCAGGACAAGCCGCGACGGAACGCCAAGCGACCCGAACAGGGTCACGTGGCCGCGGGCCTCAAGAGCAAACGCAAGGAGGCCCGCCAGAAGGCCGGCGTGGCGCTTCCCCCCAAGGCTGACTGCGAGCCCCAGAAGCACGTCCGCGAGTTTCGCGTCGACGCCCCCACGGTCACCGTCGGCCAGGTGCTCAAGGTCGGCGATATCTTCACGAACACCGTCCTCGCGGTGGATGTCATCGGCACTTCCAAGGGTCGTGGCTACCAGGGCGTTATGCGCCGCCACAACTTCGACGGCCTTCCCGCCGCCCACGGTGCGAAGAAGGTTCACCGCCAGGCCGGTTCCACCTCGTCGCTTGGCAGCAACCGAGGTAGCGGTCGCCCGAAGAAAGGTCTCAAGCGAGCCGGTCAGTACGGCAACACTCGCGTCACCATTCGCAACCTGCGAGTCGTGAAGGTGGATGTCGAAAACAACCTCCTTCTTGTCCGTGGCGGCATCCCGGGGCACCCGAACGCCATCGTCATGGTTCGCCCAACCAATAAAGTCGGCCCCGGCAGCCACCGTCCGAAGAAAGAAGAGGCCGCTCCGGCCAAGAAAAAGTAGTTGCCTTTCACCGGCCTCCGTACTATAGCCCGTATGGAGGCCGTCTCCTCTCCCCGGCCTCGCGGAACCCAAACCCTTTTTCCCGCGAACCAATCCTGCGAGGCACCCATGTGTCCTGCGGCCCGCTGTCTGTGCGGACTGCTCCCTGGCCTTGTCCTTTTAACATCCGGCTGCAACCGGACACGCGGGAACCCGGAGCCCCGCGCGACGAACAACCCCACCGTCGCCTTCACACAAGCAGGCGACACGCCCCCGATCCCTCAACCCCTTGCCGCGCCGTTGGCTCTCAACGAGCCACCCGCGGAACCCACCGAACTCAACGGCGAGAATATCGCCCTTGCCCTGCCGTCCGAACTGGCCCGGCTTGCGAAAGACTTCGCCAGCAGGGGCAACTTCCCCCTCGCGGCACGCTATCAGTACTGGTACGTCCGCCAGACCGGCGAAGGCCGCTACGATCTGGCCCGCTTCTATGCGGGGGCCGGCAACAGCGACGCAAGCCTGTACTGGCTCCAGGCGGCGGCCCGTGATGAAGGCGTCAGCCTCGACGACCTCGGTCGTGAGGACGCCTTCCGTGTGGTCCTTCACGATTCACGCTGGCCCGCCGTCCGATCCTTCCTGCAATCGAGCCTTCGCGAGTGGGAAGCTCAGGGTCAACCGATGACGACGCTCGTCCTGCCCCACGGTTACACACGCGATCGCGGCCCGCTCTGGGTCATCGCCTGGCTGCATGATGCAGGCTCCAATCCTCATGGTCTCGTGAATACGGACGACGAGGACGCGGACTGCCGATTCCTTGCGGAGAGCTTGAACATCGCCTTCGTGGGCATCAGCGCCACGACGACCCGGGGCAAGAACGCCTACACCTGGACAGAGGAACCCCAGCGAGATCTCGGGCGCGTGCAGGTCGCTCTCGGCGAAGTGTCGAAACGTCTGACGATGGCCCCCGCCGGCGTGATCCTGGTCGGATCATCCCAGGGCGGCCGTGTTGCGATGGACCTGGCGGCCCGCAATCCGGACCTCTTCGCTGGCGCGATCGCCTTCGCCTCGGGCAAGCAACGGAGCCGACTGGTCGAGATCGCGTCACGTCATCCGATGCTGGCCCAGCGGAGTTTCGTGCTCGTCGGCAACGATGCGGAGACTGCGGACGATCGCACTCGAACCGCAGGCGAGGCCGCATGGCTGGAGAACGCGAAGGCCCGCGTGATGGTGGAGGTCGTTCCCGGTAGCTCCGCGCTGCCTCTGCACTTCGCGCGAGCCTTTCCGAACTGGGTGAAATGGATGCAGACCGGTCCGGCCAAGTAACCCTCGATCGGGACTTTCGCCATGAGTCGCCGAATCCTTTTGTTCGCCTCGTTCGCCCTGTTGGTGGCCCTCCTGCCAGCGCAGGAGAAGGCACCCCCCAAGAGCGATCTCGTGCAAACACAAGTCGGCACCCTGCCGATCATTCTCTCGGCACCGCACGGCGGCACGAAGGACGTCCCCGACGTTCCGGCTCGCAAAGGGCTTGGTCTCGAAAAGGGCGGCAAGGGCTTCTATGCCGGCCGCGATGTCGGCACCGAGGAGCTGACGAATGCAGTCGCCCAGGCCATCGAAAAGGCCATGAGCGCGAAGCCTTACTTTGTCGTGGCTCGCTTCCATCGCAAGTACATCGACGCCAATCGGCCACCCGACATCGCTTACGAAGATCCGGGGGCCAAACCCACATACGACGCCTACCGCGACACGCTGGCCGGCTACTGCCGTGAGGTCAAGAAGACCCACGGTCGCGGCCTGCTGCTGGACCTTCACGGCCAGGGTTCGCAGCCCGACACGATCATCCGCGGGAGCAACAACGGCAAGACCGTCCAGCTCCTCGTGCAGCGTTACGGCGTGACGGCCCACACCGGCCCCAGGAGCCTCTTCGGCTTCCTCGCGGCGGACGGTGCGAAGGTGAACCCCGCCGACGGCAATGGCAAGGAAGTCCCCGGCCTCTCCGGTGGCGACATCGTCCGAACCTACGGCAGCGAAGCTTACGGCCTCGACGCTTATCAACTCGAGTTCGGCGGCGAGTATCGTGACAAGGACAAGCAAAAGGAAACAGCCGAGAAGGTCGCCAGCGCCGTCGCGAAGTACGCGAAGCTTTACTTGATGGAGAAGTAGTAAGGGACGACTCTTCATGTCCACGACATCGATTCGAGCCGGGGGCCACGAAGCTTTTCAGCGAGGTCATCTGGTGGGAAACGCGAGATCACGCTCCTGCCCACCCTGCCAGGTGACCGCGAGCTTCGCATCGCTACGCCGCTTGCGTCCATCGTGACCCGGCATCCTTGGGTCAGACGTGTGCGGGCGGCTCGATCTTCGCAATCTTTCCTGCTTCCAGCAGCTTTTGATACTCCTTCCAACTCATGGAGGGCTTGCCTGTGTCGATCTCTTTCATCGTGATGCAGTTCGACACAGGGCAGACCAGGCTGCACATGTTGCAGCCGACGCAGGTGTCCTGCTTGATGGTGAAGCGGTTGAGAGTGCCTCCGCCCGCGCCGGGGAGCACCGGCACGCCGCCGGAGTGGCGAACGCGGGCCTCGTGGCCGTTCATGAGGCAGTCCTCCACGGGCAACTTCTCCCAGCGGATCGACTGATGGGCGCCGTCTTCGCAGGCGATGTAGCACAGCCCGCAATTGATGCACTTTGATTGATCGATCTCGGCGACGACTTTGTAATTGAGGTCGAGATCGCCCCAGTGCTTGATGCGTGGGACGGACTTGCCGATGAAGTCCGTGAGCTTCGCGAAGCCTTTCTCACGCATCCAGTTTTCGAGGCCGCTCGTGAGTTGGTCGACGATGCGGAAGCCATAGTGCATGACGGCCGTGCAGACCTGGACGGAGGTCGCTCCGAGGAGGAAGAACTCGATGGCGTCCTGCCAGGCCTGGATGCCGCCAATGCCGCTGATCGGCACGTGGACAGCGGGGTCAGCCGCGAGGGCGGAGACCATGTTCAGGGCGATCGGTTTCACCGCGGGGCCGCAGTATCCTCCGTGGCTGCCCAGTCCGCGAACGGCGGGTTTCGGCGCGAACGTGTCCAGGTCCACGCCCATGATCGAGTTGATGGTGTTGATGAGCGAGAGTGCATCCGCCCCGCCTTTCACCGCCGCCCGGCCGACGGTGGTGACATCGCCGACGTTGGGCGTCAGCTTCACGATCACAGGGATCGTCGCGGCTTCCTTGACCCATTCGGTGATCATGCCGGCGTAGTCCGGCACCTGGCCGACGGCGGCGCCCATGCCGCGCTCGCTCATGCCGTGAGGGCAGCCGAAGTTCAGTTCGATGCCGTCGGCCCCCGCGTCCTGCGTTCGCTTCACGATGTCATGCCAGGCCTCCTGGGAAGACTCCACCATCAACGACACGAACAGGGCGTTCTTGGGATGGGACTTCTTGACCCGTGCAATCTCCTTGAGATTCACTTCGAGAGTGCGATCCGAGATCAACTCGATGTTGTTCAGGCCCAGCAGTTTCTTGCCGTCGTAGTCGATGCCGCCATACCGCGAGGACACATTGACGATGGGTTCGTGGCCGAGAGTCTTCCACACGGCTCCGCCCCAGCCCGCGTCGAAGGCACGGCGAACCTGATACTCGGAATTCGTCGGCGGCGCGCTCGCCAGCCAGAACGGGTTCGGAGATTGAACGCCACAGAAGTTGATGGACAGATCAGGCATGACGCACGTCCCCTCGGATTTCCTGCGGCGAGTCATTCCCACTCAAGCCCTGGTGGATTCCCTTGGCCGCCACCTTGCCGTCCTGGACAGCGTCCACGATCTCGGCTCCACCGCGGACACAGTCGCCGCCGGCATAGAGTTTGGGAAGGCTCGTCGCCCCGTTCGCGTCGATGGCCACCTTCGTGCCATTGAGCTTGAGGCCTGGCAGGGCGCGAAGCAAGTCGAGCAGCGGTTCCTGGCCCAGGGCTTTCACGATCATATCCGCGGCGAGGATGAACTCTGAACCGGGGATCGGCACAAGCGTGGCGGTGCGGCCTGATCCCTCCGAACGAACGCGAAGGAACTCCATGCCGGCGGCTCGGCCATCAGGGCCGGGGATCACGCGGACCGGTTGGGCGAAGAACTCAAGGCGGATGCCGTCGGCCTTCGCGAGGTGGATTTCGTAAGCGAAGGCCGGCATGGCCTCCTCGCCACGGCGGTACGCCATGGTGACATCATCCGCCCCGAGTCGCGCCGCCGCAGTGGCGACGTCGACGGCCGTGTTGCCGCCGCCGATGACAAGGACGCTTCGGCCGATCTCGCAGTCGGAGTAGGGCTTTGTGTGCGTCTGGAAGATGAAGTCGAGGGCTTCCCACACGCCGGGGAGATTCTCGCCCTCGATGCCCAGGGGCAGAGTTCGCCCCAGGCCGATCGCGAGGAAGACCGCGTCGAACTCACGGAGTAGCTCAACGACTCTCGTGGCAGAGACGGGCGAGTTCAGCTTGAGATCGACGCCGAGCCGTGTGGCGAGTTCGACTTCGGTGAGGGCGAAGGTGGTGCTGATCTTGTAAGCCGCGATGCCCAGGGTATTGAGCCCGCCAGGAATGCTGCGGGCCTCGAAAAGGGTGACCGCATGGCCCAGCTTTCTTAGTTCGTGGGAGCAACTCAGCCCCGCGGGGCCGGAGCCGACAATCGCCACACGCTTGCCGGTGGCTGGGCCTGCGGTGAAGAAGTTCACTCGCTTCGCGGAGGCCGCATCGGTCGCGAAGCGCTGGAGGCGGCCGATCTGCACGGAAGACTTCAGCAGTGTGTTATCGACGCAGGCGCCTTCGCACAGCACCTCCGTGGGGCAGGCTCGCGCACAGGAACCGCCGAGGATGTTGGCGCTCAGGATCGTCTTCGCGGCACCGATCTCGTTGCGATGGAGAATCTGTCGAATGAACCCTGGCACATCGATCTGCGTGGGACAGGCTCGCGTGCACGGAGCATCGAAACAGTAGAGGCAGCGACTCGCTTCCGCGATGGCCTCATCGAGCGTGAGAGCAGGAGGCAGGTCCGCGAATCGCTGGTGTAGGATCTCCAGCGAGTAGCGAGCGCCGGCGGTCGGCATGCGAGAACCTCCTGCTTCGATTCACAGAGCCAACCACAACCCTGACGACAGTTCCAAGTTCACCGAGCCCCTGGGGCTCAGTTGGGCGAGCGATCGCGAGATCGGTGAAAGGATACTGCACCAACAATACATCACTATTGGAGAAGTTCGGCATAGCGATCGTCCTGAGCGTTGGTCCCTATGGCATCCAAGGCCGACGGACTGGCACCCTGCCAGTACTCGTTCTCCTCTTCCGGCGGCAACACCGTCACGAGCACTCGCTTGCCGTCTTCAAGGTTCACATTGTCAGGAAGGTCCACTTTCCCATTGTGAACGACTCTCCATACGGGTGTGATCATGTTTCTCTCTTGGACCGTTGTGGCGAGGAGCGAACGGACTCGTCCTTGCCGTCAGTCACCCGGCCGAAGTGATCCCGCCTTCTCGCGGGGCAGCCATTGGCCCCAGCCCATCTCGCCGATGCATTTGTAGTCTGCCACCACCTGTTTGCCTCGGACGAACGTGTGCTCCGCGAAGCCGGCGAGGCTCTCGCCCTGGTAGGGGTTCCAGTCGGCTCCGGTTTCCATCGTGGCGTGGTCCACGGTGAGAGTCTTGTTGGGATCGAAGATCACCACGTCCGCGTCGCTGCCCGCGGCGAGGACGCCCTTGCGGGGATAGAGGCCCATGAGTTTGGCCGGGTTCGCACAGCACTTCTGTACGAGGCGTTCCACCGGCATCCGCCCGCCGAGCACGCCTTTCGTGTAGACCAACGGCAGCAGCGTCTCCAGTCCGGGGAGGCCCATCGGAATCTTCGTCCAGTCACCCTTCCAGAGGGCTTTCTGTTCCCTCGAGAAGGTACACGTGTCCGTGGAAATCACACAGACCTCGCCATCGTTGACGCCTTTCCAGAGACGCTCGATGTCGGCCGGCTTCTTCACCTGTGGGCAGCAGGCGAACAGGTGACCATCCTCGCGCGCGAAGACGGAATCGTCCAGCACGAGGTACTGCACGCAGGTCTCGGCGTAGACGTCCACCCCGTGAGCACGGGCGTTCTTGATGATGTCCGCCCCTTCACCCGTGGACATATGCACGACGTACAGCCGGCCTCCGGTGACCTTGGCCCAGGTCACGGCTCGCTGAATCGCCTCGGCTTCGATGTAGTTGGGGCGAGTCATCGGGTGCAGTTGTGCCCCGTACTTCTGCATGAGTTCCGGCGTGTGATGGCGAGCGATCAGTTCGTCCAGCACACGCGAGGATTCCGCATGGATCAGGAGCATGCCGTTGAGCTTCCGGCACTTCTCGAGGGCGTTGAAGATGGCCCGATCGTCCGACTGCCAGCCCTCGGCCGCGTAGATCATGAACTCCTTGAAGGTGGGGCAGCCGCGGCGGACCATCGCTTCCATCTCGGGACCGTGACGATCCCAGTCGGTGATGGCCATGTGGAAGGCATAGTCGATGCAGGCCTTCGGCTTCGCGCGTTCGAGCCAGGCGTGGTAAGCGTCGTCGAGAGATTGCTTGCCGAAAGGGATGGCGAAGTCGATGACGGTGGTGATGCCGCCGCGGGCCGCCGCCCGGGTTCCGGTGCGCCAGTCGTCGGCGGAGACGGTGCCGCAGAAAGGAAGTTCGAGGTGAACATGGACATCGAGCCCACCCGGGATCACGTACTTGCCGGCGGCGTCAATGACCTTCGCACCATCGGGATTGGCGGCAAGGCCTGGCGCCACGGCCGCGATGCGTTCGCCCTGGATGGCAATGTCCGCTCGCGTGATACCCTCGGGGCTTACGACAGAGCCGCCGCCAATGATCAGGTCATAAGGCATGACTCACCTGCGAAAATGGAGTCGATCAGCCCCGGTGGAATGCAGAAGGGAAGAGGAACCGGAGATCTTGATGTGATGGTATCGCTTCGCGGCAGAGGGAACAAGAAGGAGAAGTGACTGGCCAGAAACGACGCAGCGGAAGCGACACCGCCTCCGCTGCGAAGAGTCAGCTCTATTAGCGGTTGCAACCAGGAGCGAGAAACGCGATGAGAATGATCGGCAGCGGCAATCCGAGCAAGAGAGCCGCAAGGCCGTAGCGGATTTTACCCCAGCGCGTGAGGGGACGTTCAGCTTGCATCATGTTGACCTCCGATACGACGCTGATGGAGCGAACTGCCCACCACGCGAGTTGATGGAGGGCTATTGCGAAAGCTGTGCCGAACAGGGGAAATCAAGCTCTGTCACCACCAAAACTCGCCTGCTCCGGCGTGGCGAATGTCGTGGGCTTCTACGGAGGGTGCAATTTCATATCGCCTCGCTCTCGATGCGCGATTCACTGCTTGAGAATGAGAATCGATTGGCGAGGTGCTGTGGATACGACTTCCCTTTCATGGACACTTCAATCTCCCGCGACGGGCGTTTTCACGGGAACGCCTTCGAGCAAGCTTCGAGCGAGCACTTCCTTCGCGCGATCGAACTCGGGCTGCCAGAGGATCTCGGGCGCTCCGTTCCGCATGCAGTCGCGGATCTTCTCCAGGGTGTTCCTTGCCATGTGAGGGCACTTGTTGCACGCACACGTGATCCCTGGCACGGGCAGGTAAGTGTGCTGGGGGAAGCGGCGCTCGAATTGCCACATCATGTTCGGCTCGGTCGCGACGAGGAACTCCGTCGGCTCGCGGAAGCTGGCGAGATACTTCAGCATGGCCTCGGTGCCGCCGATGTACTCGACATGCTCGAGAATGTTCTTCGGGCACTCGGGGTGAGCGATGGCCCTGGCCGAGGGGTGCTGCTTCTTCATCTTCAGGAGGTCGCCAAGGCTGAAGATCTCGTGAACCATGCAGGAGCCGTTCCACAGGATCATCGGCCGGCCGGTCAGTTCCTGGAGGTAGGCACCGAGATGGCGATCGGGCACGAAGAGAATCTCGTAGCCTTCTGGCACCTTGTTGCGGACGACGTCCTCCGCGTTGCCGCTGGTCACGACCCAGTCCGACAGGGCCTTCACCTTCGCGGAACTGTTGATGTAGCAGACGGTCTGGAAGGTCCGCCCGTTCTCACGAAGCATTTCCTGATAGCGTGCCAGCTTGTCCGCAGGGCAAGAATCGACGAGGCTGCACCCGGCTGCGAGGTCCGGCAGCAGCACCTTCTTCGCGGGGTTCAGCATCTTGGCCGTCTCGGCCATGAAGAGCACGCCGCAGAACACGATCACGGGCGAATCGACCTTCGTCGCCTCGCGGGCCAGCTTGAGGCTGTCGCCCGTGATGTCCGCGAGTTCCTGGACGTCGCCTTCCTGGTAATAGTGGGCCAGGATGGTGGCGCCGATCGTTTTCTTGAGTTCTCGGATCTCAGCCGAAATGTCGTCAGCAATGGCCGGCATGAAGGGCTCCTTGTTTTTACTGTGGCGGAGGGCCAACCCACTCTTCGCAATCTCTTCACTTACAGGATACGCAGCGAAGATCGTCATTTCGAGGAACCCGCCCCCGATTTACCTTCAACGGTTATTCTCTTCACCGTAAAACCTCAAAAGACTTGCCCTTCCGGCTCACTTTCGCGATGCTTGTCGACACGCCCGCACCGAGACCACAAATGAACACCCCTTCCCGCATTACTCCCCTTGGCCGGGGCCTCGCCC
>Ga0105046_10000441_pt1 | contig 57432 bp, 55 predicted proteins | sample MAT03_FD_78385 | JGI IMG/M metagenome (GOLD analysis project Ga0105046, IMG submission 78385) | Freshwater microbial communities from Lake Fryxell liftoff mats and glacier meltwater in Antarctica - MAT-03 (megahit assembly) | ecosystem: Environmental > Aquatic > Freshwater > Ice > Liftoff...
GGCTGTGTTGAAAAAGTTATAAGTAGCTCAGATTCAGAAGATTTTTTGTAGAGATCAGAAAAGCTGTCAACGAAGTAGATAGCTCATGGCGCTATCTACAAGGGGTCAGATTTTTTGAGATCCAAAAAAAAACCTGAAGATGAGTGTTTTAAGTTTTTCAACACAGCGGCGCAAACTAAAAAGCGTGCTTCAATCCTTGTGCGTATTTTTACACGCACAAGGATTGAAGCACGCTTTTTAGGCAGCACCCTGAATCCTAGACAAAAGGCGAAGCGGCTCACCCGCTTCGCCAAGGAACTTAAGGCAGTAAAACAGTGTCGACGACTTGGACGACGCCGTTCGAGGCATGGTTGTCGGGTCGGGTGACTGTCGCATCATTTACTTTCATTTGTGAGCCTTGGATTTTGACGGTAAGGTCTTTGCCATTGGCTGTCTTGATGTTGCCGTTTTTCAAATCACTCGAGACCATTTTGCTGGGTACGACATGATAGAGGAGAATGGCTTTCAGCTTCTCTTTGTTTTCAGGTTTCATCAACTGAGCGAGCGTCCCATTAGGAAGTTTGGAGAAAGCTTGGTTGTTAGGAGCAAAAATGGTGAGTGAGCTTCCGTTTTGAAGCGTTTCTAAAAGATCCGCAGCGCGGAGAGCTTGTACGAGTGTGGTCAAATCAGGATTTGCCATCAACACATCCACAAGAGTATTTCTGGTGGAGTTAGGGTTCGTGTTCGTAGGGGGAGGATCCATCATCGCAGGTGCTCTTGGCATCATGGAATCAGGAGCGTAGGTTTGGGGTTGGGCATCATCTGCAGTAATAGCGGAAGGAAGAGCCAGCGCAATGAGCGCGGCTAAAAGGGAAGAGAATTTCATCATGGTTTAATTTCCTTGGGTTGTCTTTCACACAATAGGGATCGAATTATTTATTGACAATCCCCGAAAAGACGCTTTTCGATCTCTTTCCGATCTACCTGAGGGGCGGGACCTTTTCCGAGAAAAAGGTAATCTTCGCAAAAATTGACAGCTTCCCGATCGGAAATAGGTTCCGTACCAGGGACAAGGCACTCGTTCGGTTTACTTGGCTGATAAAATTTACAGGCTTTACAAACATGTAAAGGGGAATGGCATTTGTCACAGGCGGCACGAAAAGGGAGGGGGCGGTTCGGGAGAAATTCCAGTGAAGTTCCACATTTCCAACACACACTCATGGGGATTTTGTTTTGGATAGGGGCTGGTTATTTTCATAGGTTGCTTCTAAAACCAAGAGGCCCTCTTCATTCCATTTGCGGAGGAGGCCGTTGAGTTGCCCATCCCGATAAAAAGCTTCATAGATCAGCTGTCCGTGCCGATTCCATTCGCGACACACGTCATGCAACTGACCATTTTTGAAAGTGCGGATGCTGGCGATTTGGTGATTCTCATGATAGGCCTTTTCTTCCCCTTCTAGGCGATCTTCGACATAGGTGCCTTCTTTTTTAACGGTCCCATCGGGATAATATTCGGTTGCGGGACCATTTTGATTATCGTGTGCGAATTGGGCGGCAACTAAAAGGCGGCCCTCACTGTTGTAGAGGCTAGCCATACCTTCCTTCAATCCCGCTTGATAAAAGGTGCTCCCTATTTTGGTCCCTGCCTCGTTGTATTCGGAAAGTTCTCCTTCCAAAAGATTATTCTCATAGGCGGCTTCTAAGGCTTTGACTTTACCAAAAACAGGATGCTCAGGGTGGTAAATCAAGTGAAGGCCCTGTTTAAGATTATGACGATAAAGGGTGATGACTTCTGCGTTGTTAGCGCGACGTAAGAAGTGGCGTCCATGCAGTTGTCCAGAGACATAAAAAGCCTCTTCAAGCAAAACGTCTTTGGGGTTATAAAGTGCTTTGGCTCCATCTAACACCCCTTCTTGGTAGTGTAAAACGGCTTTTAGTTTCCCATCCGCGTAATACCGAAGTTGTTCTCCATCGAGTTTACCGTTCCGGTAAAAAAGCCTTTCTTCCATCTGCTGTTCTCCCTCTGGCGCCGGATAATAACGCAAGAAGAGGCCTTCAGGCATGCCCTTCACATATTGATTTTTAAATTCAGGACTTCCGTCGATATACCATCCAAGCGCTTCCCCTTGCAAAACACCATTTTCATAGCGAAAGAGAGAGGCCCGGACTCCATTGGGATGGAAATATTCTTCGATCCCTTGTTTTTGACCGTTTGAAAACGTGCATTTAAATTTAGGGCTTTGCGCTTTATACCACTCTTGAACAAGACCTGTCGGTTGGTCTTTTTCATAAAACACTTCGGAGAGAAGTTCTCCTTTTGGAGACCAGCGGCGGTGCCATCCTTGTTTGCGTCCTTCTGCATACGACTCGGAGCTGGTTAAAATGCCACTCTCTTCCCATTTTTGAAGAGTCCCATCAGGTTTTCCTTCTTTATAAGTACCTTCTTGCGCCTTTTGTCCCGAAAGATACCAAGTCGAGCAACTTCCATTTTTACATCCATTGAGATAATCAATGCGTGCTGAGAGTTGGCCACTCTCAAACCACTCTTCATACGTCCCGTGTTTTTCCCCTTGGCGATAAGGAGCGCGTACAATCGAAAGACCTGTCGTGGAAAACTCTTTTTGTTCTCCATCCCATTCTCCTTTGGCATACTGATAATCGCGTTTCAACGTGCCGTCGCTATACCATTCTTTAAAAGAGCCTTCAAGAGGAAGCCAATATTCACTCCGTTGAGTCCCTTTTGCATCGTATTCAGCGATGGGAGACGTTAAATGTCCTTGGGCATCGTACGAGGCTTTTTTGGCGATTTTTTGATCGGGAAAATAGGAGAGATGCTCTCCAATGGGAAGCCCCATTTTAAACGTCCCTTCTCCTGCCTTTTCACCGTTTTCAAACCATTCGGTTTGGGATCCATTTTTCTTCCCTCGGACAAAAATGACACGTGATTTTTCTTTCCCGTTCGGATGATAGAACACGTGCTTTCCATGAGGCTCCCCATAGGAAAACTCTTGTTGCTCAAGGACAACTCCACGGTCATTGTAAACCATCCACCCAATCGATCCGGGTTCATTATGGAGTAAGCCGTGCCGAAATGTCTTTTCGGAAAGTAGATGCCCCGCTTCGTCCCAAGTTTCCTCTAGACCTTCTAAAACCCCTTTGAGGTATAGTGCGTGATACGTTTTCATCCCATTTTCGGCAAACCGCTTTTCTTCTCCTTCCTTGACTCTTTTTTGATAACGTATGCGTATCCGCACTTGCCCTTTTTCATCGTAGCTTTCGGCGAATCCATGTAGGATCCCCATGTCATACGGAATGAGTTGGGAAAGGAAACCATTTTCGTAATACGTTTTTTGAGGGCCGTTTAAGGTGCCTTGATAAAAAAGGGCGATGGCTCGAATTTGCCCTCCAGGATAATAGGTCAGCGTGGGGCCATGCGGCCGTCCTTGCTGTTCGTCCGCTTCCAGAAAAAGCACACCCTCTTCGGTAAAAGTTAGCCGTTTGACGGGGAGTTCTCCCTCATACAAAAGGACTTCTTGAATCGCCCCTGAAGGGTATAACGCGGCTGTTTGGGTTTGCCAATGGGGTTGTTGACGTTTGAGTGTCGAAATGACGGGTGCGGCTTGTAAATCTATTACCAAACAGCTTAAAACGAATGCCCAACGTAACACGTTTTCTCCTCTCATTGCGGATCTATTATGCCAAAGCGGGCGATTATTCTGTAACGAGCTCTGTTGTTTCCTCTGGAAGACGGATAAGCACGGCTAAAGCGGCTAAGAAAGAGACGCCGAGTACCATGAGAGATTTGGCAGCGGCATCTTCGGAAAAGAGGAGTGTTAAAAGTCCGCCGCCGCAAGGGCCTAAAACTTCGGCCACACACCAGACAATCCCCATCAAGAAGGCGCTAATTAAACCTGGTTTACCCGGTACATACCGATTTCCAAGCGCAATCGAAACAGGATTAAAAGAAGAAATTGCCGCTCCTAAACCTGCAAGCAAGATGATTACGAAGGTGTTCGAAAGAAGGGGCATAAAAAGAAAGGTATAAAATAAGAGGGCGCCCATTAAGGTCGAGCTCAGCAAAACGGTACGAGGGGGGATGCAATCGGCGAGATGCCCGGCTACAATCAACGTACAGGCTCCTCCTAAAATGAGGGCCAAATGACCGCCCCCAAAAGCGATCCATTTGTCGTAACCACGTGCGGTCAATACATCAGGCAGCAGAAAAATCAAGCCCCAAACAAGGGCTTGGTTACAAACTTGAGCCATCCATAGATAGCGAAGTGTCGGCACACGGAAAAAGCGAAAGACTTCTTTGAAATCGAGTGGTTTTTTATTGGCTTGACGACGTGAAAGAGGTACGAACGCGATGACGAGGGCGAGTACGAAAGGGAAGAGAGAGAGCCACGCAGTATGTCCGTTTAACCAATCGTATGCCACGAGGTAAGAGATTTGGCTGCATGCGAGCCCTAAGCTGCCTCCTGAGGCAAAAATGGTGATAAAAAGGCCTTTTCGATTTTCGGTTAAACTTCCGACGATACCGGCTGCGGCAGGATGAAAAGCGCCCGATCCCATCAAAGTCAAAAACATCAAAAAACCCATTGATGTATAGCTTTCAAATGCTACCAAAAATGTCGCGGCGGAGGCTAACAAAACACCCGATGCAATCAACGCACGGCTGTAGCCACGATCGCTTAAACCTCCAAAAACAATTTGCATCCCTTCTCCTGCAAAAGCGGCAGCAGAAACAATCGTTCCTGCAATCGCTAAATCGAGATGGCGCATTGTCTTAAAGATCGGCCATATGCCCAACATGAAATCGACACAAAAATGCCCGAGCCATAATGCTATTAATGTATAAACTACTCTTCCCAATTTTAATCCTGATATTAAAAAGAAACTTTAAAGCAAATAGTAATATAAGTCCATAAAGAAATGGGGTTCCTCATGGTTTTGTATGAAGTTATAAACCTCTCAGATGCAGAAGCTTTTTTACAAAGACCTGAAGATGAGTGCTTTGAATTTTCAACAAATCCGTTACTCTTGCGAAGTTTCTTTTTTCCTGCTACATATTCTTTAATTACCCTAAATGACAAGGAGTTAATTTCTATGGACCGACACAATTTCGCTCAACTTGCTAAACTAGGTCTGGCTGCTGGTTTAGTCCTCTTCCAAACTGCTGTTTTTGCAGATGAAGCGGAACAGACGGAAGAGGGATCAGTCTTGCTCGCCCTGAAATGTAATAAACACGGATGCGGCAAAGAAGACCCTACCCCAACACCCAAAACGGACGATGAGACGAAAACAACAGATGATACGACAACACCTCCTACAAAACCGGTTCCTCCCACAACTCCTAACGAACATTTTGCTGTGGATGACGAAGAGACAAGCGAACCCAAGCCTCTCGCTTGCAACTGCGAAGTAAGCGACGAAGAAAACGAAATCCACTGCTAACCTGAGAATCCCTTGCCTCTTCAGAAGGGGTAAGGGACCCATATATGCCACTTCCTCCTCCTCCCAATTTAGGGATCGGCCTCGGCCTTCGTTCTCCTCACTACGAGGAGATTATGACCACTCTCCCCCCTGTCGATTGGTTTGAAATTATCAGCGAAAACTTCATGGAAAATGGAGGAAAAAATAGTGAGATGCTCGACACTATTTTAGCTCACTATCCCGTTGTCCAACATGGAGTCAATCTTGCCATTGGAAGTCCCGATCCTCTTGATTGGGATTATTTACACAAACTAAAAGCCCTTGCAAAAAGAACCCAAACCCCTTGGATTTCTGATCATTTATGTTGGGGACGTTTGCCTGGAGCCCACTTTCACGATTTATTGCCCCTGCCTTATACACACGAGGTGATCGGCTATGTCGCCGAGAAGGCGCGTATCGTCCAAGATTTTTTAGAAGTCCCCTTTGCTTTAGAAAATCTTTCGTCGTATGTCACTTTTCAAGAAAGTGTCATGCCTGAATGGGAATTTTATGCAGCGGTTGTGGAGAAGGCTGATATCTTCATGATGCTGGATGTGAACAACATCTATGTTTCGAGCCGCAATCATGGATTTGATCCGCTTGCCTATTGTCGTCATCTTCCTCTTGAGCGTGTCTTACAAATCCATTTGGCAGGTCATCGTGATTTAGGCACCCATATTCTCGACACCCATGATCACCCTGTCTCCGATCCTGTCTGGCAACTGTATGGAGAGATCTATCCTCAAACGAAAGGAGTCTCCACTCTTCTTGAATGGGATGACAAAATTCCCTCCTTTCAAGAGACTTGGAAAGAAGCACTCAAAGCGAAAGAGTTTCAAAATTGTATCATCCAAACGTCCCCGAAAATTTACTAAAGACGCAACTGTGGTTTGGAAAAACCCTCCAAATGCCTATGGGAGAAGCGCCTTCTGATATTGCCGCTTATTTAGAGCCGAGCGCAGAACTTACTGTGCATGAGAGAATGGCTATTTACCAACACCAGTATTGGTATCATTTATCTTCTGTGCTGAAAGATCAATTTCCTTCGCTTGTTAAATGGTTAGGAGAGACTACTTTTCAAAACACGATTGCCTTTCCTTATTTGAAAAAATATGCTCCCATTCATTGGAATTTGCACAAACTCGGAGATCGCCTTCCGGCGGAATTAAAACACGTGTCTTTTCAACAAGCCTTAGCGGAACTCGATTTGGCTTTTTGGCATGTGAATTTGGTTCCAGGAGAAGCTGTCGCACACGATTTTGAACATCCAATCTATCTTCAACCTTTTGTCAAACCTCTCCGCTTTTCTTATCCATTATTGGAATTTCGACACGATCTGCTGGCTGAAAAAGGGCCTTCAGAACCTTCTCGAAAAAAAATTTATTATTTTCTGCTGTTTCGCAATACGGCACTAAATCTCACATGGAAAACCATTTCTCAACCGGAGTGGGTCTTGTTAGATCGTTTGCAAAAACCGTGCACCTTAGACGACGCAGCGGCTGTTTTGCAGGCTTTTCCTGAAGAGAAAGTAATCCCTCATCTGATGCTTTGGTTCCGCGAATGGATGGGAAGAGGTTGGATCTGTGGTTAATCTGCTCGTTTTGATGTCAATTCATCTGATTGCCCCCTTTTTTAATCAAAACGGAGGTAGGCACTGGCATAGCAGCCTCCTTTCATTAGCGGGGGGAATTTCGGTCGCTTATGTCTTTGTCACTCTTTTTCCCGAACTATGTTCGGGACAAGCCACGCTTGAAAAGTCACTCGCGGGATTCCATCTCAACATTGAAAATCACATCTACGTGATGGCCTTGATAGGTCTGCTCTTTTTCTGGCGCGCCTCTGATGACCGGGTCTCTAGCTATTGGCTTTCGATGACCTCTTATGGGATCTTTAACATTTCGGTGGGATATGCCCTCTCCAATCCCGACGATCCCGATTTACAGCCTCTGTCTTTATTTGTGGCCGCTATGGGACTTCACTACTTGGTCACGGACCGTATCCTTTTCCAACAACGTCCATTGACCTATCGGGATACGGGAAGATGGGGGTTAGCCCTTGCCTTATCGTTAGGATGGGGAATGGGACAATTTTACGCTCTCTCTGATGCGGCGATGGCTTTAGTGGTGGGCTTTTTAGCTGGAGGAATGGTCATGACCGTGATGCGCCATGAAATGCCTCATAAACCGGCTAAACATTTCATCTCTTTCTGTTTAGGTAGCTTAGGATATGCCCTTCTCGTCATTTCATGTCCTTGGTGGACATGAAACTCCTCTCTTCGTTAAGGTAACCCTTAGGAGGGCTCCTTATGTATTATCTACTGACTCTATTATCTTTGATGGTTCCATTGGCGGCGATTGAAGTGGTCGAAGAGAAGACCTATATGGTCTCTCCCGAATCCTCTCCTCCAGCACTTTTACAAGAAGAAGTCCCTACAAGTCCTGGCTCCGGCACAGTCTGGGTGCGCGGACATTGGAAATGGGAAGGACAATGGGTATGGGTGAAAGGCCATTGGGCTTCCACACCACACCCTGAAGCGAACTGGACTCCTGGTTATTGGTCTCATCACCATCATGGTGGATGGACCTGGTCTCCAGGTTACTGGAATTAGCTCGCTAAAAACGCTCCGTCCGCATTCACGGCTTGGCTTAGGGGAGAGCTGCTTTCACCTGCTGCTCCAGTTTCATCCGTAGCTATTGCTGAGAAGGCTGAGCGAGTTTCCGCAGCTGGTTGTTGTCTATGTTCCGCGAGCCACTGACGCGCATCCATTAGAGATCGTCTAATCGCCGCACTATTTACATAGGCTTTAGCACCCACATCAAATCCGAGCACACTCCCGGTCAAAGGTCCCCAATAACGGAGATTGAGAAGACCACAGCCTAAGAAAGCGGCGACTAACACTTTTTCTACAGTAGGTGAAACATTTTCATCGGTAAGAAATTGCACAACTCCAATTGGGCAGGAGCCCGCCATTTTGCAAGATTTCTCTTCACGCACCGATCTTGCCGAGCGTGTGTGTGAGGAATCGTCTTCAGATTCATGCGCCGCATTTAGCGATCCTAAGGAACGATTGTAGACATTGTGTGAAGGTCTTTCAGGGAATGAGAATTTATAAGCAATTCCGACAGTCACTCCCAAAAGAACAAACGTGGAGAAAAGAAATGGAGAAATGGTGAAGGCCAATGCTCCTAAAGCCACACGTGTCGTTAAATGAATCAATCTTCCGGCACTAAATGTTGTTCCGAAAAGTTGGACAGGCTTATTGATGACCTCTAATAATTTAGGGCCAATTCCAGGGCGGCGGGAGGCTTCCATTTTTCATTCCTTGGTTGTTTATCCTAATTAAATTAGACTTAAATTAACTCTTCGTCAAGTCCCATATGAATGTAAAGCTTAAAGCACAAGGTTCTCTTTGCTGGTACACGTTTCCCCTATTAGAAAAACTTTCCGTGATCCATGGTGCTTTTACACGATTAGGAGGTCTTGGTAATGAAGGGCTTAATGTGAGTTTTTAGGGTGCCTATCCTGACGCACATGTGGCACATAACCGCCAACTAATTCAAGAAATTCTTGGTGTTGGACCTTTGATCGAAGCGCGTCAAGTGCATGGGGTAGAAATTGCCGAAATTGAAAAATATCCGCATGAACCGCCAGAAGCGGACGTGTTGATCACCCGTCAACCTCTTCTCCCTTTATTGGTACAAACCGCCGATTGTCAAGGGGCTTTGATTGTGGATCCTGTGCGGCATGTGTTAGCCGCCATCCACACCGGATGGAGAGGGCAGGTGTCGAATATTTACGTTCAAACCATTCGCTTTATGCAACAAAAATATGGGTGCTCACCACAGGATCTTCACATGGTCATCTCACCTAGCCTGGGTTGGGAACATGCTGAATTTAAAAATTACGCGCTTGAATTCCCCTCGTTTTTCACCTCTTTTCAGAAAAAAGAATGTCATTTTGATTTAGTGGCACTTTCCCATTAGCAAGCAGAAGAAGCAGGGATTCCGTCTCATGCGATCGCCGCAGCTGATGTGAATACGGCCCATCCCGAAACGCTTCTTTTCTCACATCGGCGTTTTATGAAGCAGCAGGGGATCTGGGGACGTCAAGCCCTTGTTGGCGCACTGCCCCTAAGATAATTAAATATTCTTCTAGACGTCCTTCACCTAAAAACGTTTCTTTTAATACACAGGTTGGGACTCTAAGACCGTTCTTATGATCGATTTTTGGAAAAAAGTCATAGGATAGACTCAAGCGTTTAAAGCGTTCCACAGCTTCAAATGAGATCCGGGGAGGCATCCAACTCTCTTGTTCCAAGTAAGCCAAAAGAAAAGCGGTAAGGAGATGCGAGACGCCTATCTGATCCACGTGTTCCCAAAAATAGGCTGAAAGGGGGTGTTGTTCTTGATAAATCGCGCTTGCCCATTCGTTCCATTGTGAAGAGGGAGTACTTTGATCATTTATCCAATCGCGTTTTCCTACGATACCGGCCAAATAAGCAGTTGTCAAAAAGCGAATGAGAGGAACATCCCCTGTAAATCCAAGATGCAGTTTGAATACCACTCTTTCAACGGAATCTGGAAAAAGTTCCTTCAAAAATCCTTCTATGCGAAGGCGATCAAAAGGGCCACTCTCTATCTCGTCAAGGCTATAAATACGTTGAGCTGGATCGCATACAAAACGTTGCGGGGTGAGATTAAGAGGAGTCTTGTCCACACTTAACAGATGAGACACTCCTATTTTTAACATCTTCCACTGGCTCAAAACGCCTGAAAGAGGCTTTAATCCGTCTGGAATAAAATAAAAATATTGTCCATAGGGACTTGTTCCTAACATGGGAAACATGAAAGGGAGAGGTGGAAAAGACGTATTTACAAAACGCGTTGCATATACGCGGAGAGAAAACATAAAGAGATTGGAGGGGAATACCGCATCTCCAACACGTAAGTTCCACTCTCTTTCGGCTTGTTCATTTAAAAGCTGAAGTGTAGGACCTGGAGCGACCCTAAAGTGGACAGACTCCGTTTCGCGAAATTCTCGATTTTTTACACATTGAGCCAGGCTAAGACGCTCTCCTTTCGGCCCTCTTAATTCCGTTCCCATATCCATTGCGTGACGGAACGCTAAACACCCGGGATCGGGTTCTGTGATCCAGCGTAGTCTTCTTAAATGTAGTTCTCCTACCAACCGAATGTAATCGTTTTTAACCGGTGGATCTCCTTTTTTCCAATATAAAACGGCCCACAGCCGCACACGTAATGTGCGTGAATACAATCCTTCGGGATCGCCGTATAACGCAGGGTTAGACTGGTTTAAGGCACGGATCCACTTCCCTATAGAACTCTCGTCTGTTTTAGAAAGCGGTACCTGCGGGTCTGTTTGCACTAAAGAGAGAAGAGGCGAAAAAGGAATTTCGGTCTCCCCAATCGTTTCTAAGGAGAGGAGATGTGCCCATCTTACAAGCCCATCACAACGGTTTTCGCAATCCAATCTTACATGGGGAAAAGTAAGAATTTCAGTGCGCAATCGATTGATACATGCTTCTTTTTTCAAGATTTGGATCAGAGGAATGATAGAGCCATGAAGAAGAAAGCGTGCACGTATTGCGCGCCATTCTAGCAAATTTAAGTGCGTTCCCTGAACCAGATGATGTTGAAGGAGTTGCTCAAGACGCTCGCTGTCGTCAATTAGAAGCGGCCACTGGCGTAGAAAAACTTGTGAGACACGTTCAAGTTGAGCGATTTGATCTTCTGTAAAAGGACCTGGTCTTTTAAGAGATTGCCGGGCTTCCCTCAAGTCTCGATAAGGATCGCCAATGAACCAGTTACAAAAAGCTGTGAAGGCTCGGACTGTGAACATCCCCCGTCCTTTAAGTGTGGGGCACTCTAATAAGAGGCATCCACAGGCTTATAAAACACATCGGTCAAGGTTTCTTTATCTGGAGTGATCTGATGAGTGGCGCGATAGACCTTATCGGCTTCTTGGGCATTTTGCACAAACATCAAACTCATCCAGTATGGCTCATTGCGATAGTGCCACCAGTCTTTTTCCAGGTCACGCACTTCGAAATCTTCAAAAAACACTTGGCCCCCTACTACCCGGACACATCCAATATAAAAAGGATCAATGTAAAGTCCGCCATAGCTTTCAAAACCAATGAGGAGCTCAATTTGTTCCACTTTAAGCGGAGGATCGAACGTATTGCTCATAATAATGGGGTTGGAATTCAGGCGTTGCAGAAGCTCTTCCATGATATCCACCACCAGCTCGCGCGCTTCAGGAATATCAATCAATTGCTGTGTGGAAAGGACTAAGCGAATCGATTCGATGTGATCGCCATAATAGGTCGTTGAATCTTCAAAACGGAGGCGTTTCTCATAGGCGAGTCGCGTTGTCAAGGCATACACTTCGCGAGAAATTTCCCGCACGTCGATTTTTTTCTCCCAAAAACCCTCATGGGCTACTTCTCGATAGCAAGAAGTTTGCAGAATCAGCAATAAAAGGAAAAAAGAGCGAAAAAAGGCAGTCATGTTATGATGTTATGAACCTATCTTATATTTTGCAATGCAGACAATTGCAGCCTTTGATTTTGACGGAACCGTAACTTGGCGAGACACGCTCCTCCCCTTTTTGCGATTCACCTCTAAACCCCTCTTATTTGCATGGAAACTCCTCCTCTCTCTCCCTTTACTCCTTCTCCTTCCTCTTCGTCAGTCAGCTAAAGAGACACTTTTAAAACTTTTTTTTAAAAATCAGACACTCACTTCGGTTCATGAGCAAGGCAAGGCTTACGCCCAAGGTCCCTTACAGCTCCAAATACGCCCGTCAGCCCTTCAACGTTTAAGATGGCATCAAAACCAAGGACATCGTTGCATCTTGATTAGCGCTTCCATTGATGCGTATTTAAAGCCCTTTGGAGAAGCCTTAGGATTTGATGAGGTGATCTGTTCTCGTTTGGCACACGATGACCAAGGGTGTGTCACGGGAACTCTTATAGGAGCTAATTGCTGGGGACCCGAAAAGGTGCGCCGCCTGAAAGAAGTGGTGGGCCCCAAAAATTACACTCTTTTTGCCTACGGGGATTCAAGGGGTGACAAGGAGCTTCTCGCCCTCGCTGATTACCCTTTCTATCGCGCTTTTAGATAGCGCCTAAGGGGGGATTCAGTTCTTTTCCTGTGCCGTTTGAGGGCGGCGTATTCAGATTGATATGAGGATAAGTTGTTTCGGCAGCACGTTGGAGCTGCTGCCAGTACCCCCGATCCAACCAACCGTGAGAACCATTCCAATACATGTAGAACCAAAAAGCGCCCCAAAACGGGAGAAGTAGGTAGGTCCAGATCAAAAAACGGGGAACCGGAGCGTGAGCGGATTCAATGCCCCCATCTTCATATACATCATGTTCACTCATGGCTCCTCCTTCATCATTTCATATTTGGCGGTTTCATCCATATCGAGCCGTCCGATGCTCCATAAATAGATAAATATCATAAGAGCGCTACAAAAAAAGGTCAAAATCATCGCATAGTCGATCAAAAGTCCCACACAACCAAACTCATCAATCCACTCTGTCATGGTACTTTCTTTCTTCCTTCAATGATCTCTTTTGTCTGAATCGGATCATCTCCTAACCACCAGGCTTGCGTAGGCGGTGTAATACGGGTCCCTTTGGTCATCAAGTATTGATAGATGGCTTCAAATTGGTGGTTGGGGATGCCGCTAGTCGCTTGAGGTGTTCCACGTGGATCAAAATCAAAGAAGTGACGGAAGGAGGGCATGATCGATCCGGGACTGGCTGTTTTGGGAGACCAAAAGTGGGACTTATGCCAATCGCGTGCAGGTCTTTTGATGCCAGAACGGGAGATATCGGGACCAATCCGGCGTGTTCCTGGGAAGGTGATATTCTGATAAATGTATTCGTTAGCTGAAGAAGGAGGAGCGGGAAAGGAATCCGAACCATTCACCACCACATCTTGCACCAAGGTACGGGTTTGATCCGTGTGGCAATAATAGCATCCTTCAATTGCATAAATATGTTCGCCTAGAGCGATCAGTTCTTTTTTAGAACGAAAACCTAAGGGACGGTTTTGTAATTCTTCCACATTCGCCACAGGCTTCCCCAAAGGATCGTACTTAAAACCCGTCAAACTCCCTTGGCGGAAAGGCGTGATCCGATACTCCTGGGGATTCAAAATGTAGATCACCCCTTCATGGCGGTGATAGTCTTGTTGAGGTTCTTCAAGAAGCGTAAAATGGGAGTCGATCCAGTTTTCTACAATGCCATCCGTTTTACTGATGGAAAAAGCGTCTTCTAAACCCGGATCATAGAGTTCCAATACCTCGTGATAAATCTCCTCATCCGCTTTTAATTTGTCCCGGAGGGCCTTTTCCGAAGCGGCATCCTGTGGAGCCCGCAATAGGAGGAGACGGGAGGTCAATTTCAATTCTTTGTCCTCTTCTTTCGTGACGTACTTTTCCAGTTCGAGAGGAGCCGAAATTCGGACTGTTTTCGACTCTTTAAACGCCAGAAGGGTTAAATTCTGCTTAAGATGATAGACATATTGCAAATCGGGCCCTCCCGTCACAGCCGAGCTTATAAACAGGTGAGGATCGGAGACCTCATACATTTGCACTTGATAAAGACTGGAAGGTTGATGCCAAGAGGGATCCAAAAAAGAAGGAGCAATCAACGTGACACTAACGGCTCCTGAAAAAAGGATGATGATGGATATAACGGCCCAAATAGCCGAATGTTCGACTTTTTGTTCGTTCATGCAAGCACCTTTTCATCCTGTTCAACTGGTAATATAATTGTATTGAAAAGGTTGATAATGAAAAGGATATTAGCAAATAAGACAATCAAACCGCCGATTGCTCTCAAGACCCACCAGGGGTGCATATCGGCGACGGTGGTGAGGAAAGGCAACGCGGTTAAATTACTGTGGAATTCGGCAAAGGTGTTCCCATTCGACCAAGTCGCCCACATCATCCCTTGCAAAAAGCCTCCGATCCATAAGGGGAGCATAAAGAAAAGGCTGCCAAAAAGATTGAGAGTGAAATGCCAATGGGTCAATTTCTCCGACCAAATGGGCTTTTGAGTCAGATGCGGCAAGGCTTGATACACACCTGCTAATGCAAAAAAAGTGAACGTGCCATAGAGAGAAATATGGGAGTGCCCGATAATCCAATCCGTTTTAGAGGTGATTTCGTTGACATTGCGCAGCGCTTGCATCGATCCTTGCACACTGGTCAAGAGGTAAAAAATGACACCCATTTCAATAAAACGGATTGGGGCGCTTTTGTTGTACTCTTGCCAATTGTCTTTAAGAGTTGCAAAGAGGTTGGCCACCACGGTCCACACGGGAATAAACAGCCAAATCGAGAAAATAATGGCGGTGGTCTGGAGCCATTGTGACATGGGGCCATGGATGATGTGGTGGGCCCCCACCCAGGCGTAGACAAAGGCGATCGTCCAAAAACCGATTAGAGATAAACGGTGGCTGTAGATAGGGACATTGGCTAACTTCGGGAGGGCATAATAAGCTGTTGCAAGCCCCATCGGAGTAAAAATCAAGCCCACAAGATTGTGAATATAAAAGAAGTTCACATTCACACGTGAAAGGCCTCCCGGTACATACCAAATGATCCAGGTGCCCACAATCCACGTAAACGTGGTCCAAATCAACGTTCCCATCACGTACCAAAGCGATACATACATTTTTTCTAGGCGCCTATAGGCAATCGTGGCAAAGAGATTCCATACGACGAACAACCAAGCCACTGTAAAGAGGAATTTCACAGGAATAAAACTGACATAAAAGGGCATCTCGGCATATTCCCATCCTGAATTCGTCCCTCCCGGATAGGAATAGTTGGTCAAAATCAAAGAAGGCCACCAGAGGGCAATGGAAGCATAGGCCAGTTTAGGACTCCAAAGAGGAGACCCGCAGAGCCTCGGTACAAAAAAGTAAAAAAGACCAACACTCACTGAGAGAAGCCAAAGCAGTGTCACATGTCCTACATGCACCGGACGTACACGGCCAAAATGGACATATTCTCCCGCAAAATAATCAGGAAAAACAAAGCCGTTGAAAGCGATAAAAACCCCAAAAGTCATCCCGATCACCATAAAAAGACAAGCGGGATAGATCATCCATTTAGCAGGGGTGTCATTGTAAACGGTTACGGTCATTGGGCTTTATCCTGTTGCTGCTTCCGAAGACGTGCGGCTTCGGCATAGGTTGCGATCACTTGATTGCGAAGTTTTATCAACTGAGCTAGCTTTGTCTCTACCATGCGGATTCGTTCGCTTTTTTGAGAAGAGGTGATCCGTCCTTCCTCCACTTTTTTCTCGGTTTTAAGCGTTTGAATCCGTTGATTCAACAAAGCTAACAAGGTTTCTTGATCTTTTAGGATGGCCGGATCTTGACCTGTGCGGCGATTAGACAACGTCGAGAGTACGGTAATGATCAGGACATCCGCATCGGGTTGTAAGAGGAGAGCAAATCCCAAATTAGAAAAAAGACGCTCTTCTTTTACCAAAACGTCTTTCTGAAGACCATTGTCGAGATTTAAAAGAGGGGCATCGTAGGTTTGATACAAGGCACTCAGTAATTTTTGTCGCAGTTCATTGGATTGGCTCAAAGAGCGGATATACATGACCAGCTGCAGCCGTTTCCATGAGGTGGTTAAATCTCCCCATGGAGTCATAGAAGTACCGGGGACTCCAAATTTAATGGAACGGAGCAGGCGCAAATCATCACGGCTTTCCGCCCAGGTCAAATTGGTCAGCATCCGGGGTTTCGCATCTTGCATCGCTTCCGCACGCAGTCCCAATCCATCCGCTTCTTTTCCGTGGCAGGCGGCGCAATTGATGAGGAAAAACTCCTGCCCTTGGGCTAAATTTTCCGGTGTATAGAGCGTCTTTTTGATGTAATAAAGATGGGCATCTGATTCCGCAAGAGGATTGGGAATCACATCAAAAATTTTCTCAATTTCATTTTCGGAAACCGGAGTAGTCGTTAAAGCCGCTAAGTAAGAGCTAGGCGTTTCCAAACGCGAAAGTGGAGCCCCCTCTTTTTTCAGTTCTTCCAACACATCTTCAGGCCCATATTGCCATTTCCGCACATCTTCCGATTTTTGAATGACTTGAGCGCCAGGAAGGGAAGAGAAAAGCCAATCGGTTAATTGATCAATCTCGCGCGCATTTAAGATGGGTCCCCCCATGGCCATTGTTTTATCATTGCCAACTTCCCCCCAAGGAGGCATCGGGGTTCCTTTCACTCCATGGCGCAAGGAATACTCGATTCTTTCACGCGTTAAATTGCGGAGAAAATCGGGATTATTCAGATTTTTGGGTATCGGATAAATCCAAGGTGCAACAGGTCCATTTCCTTGTAAAAATTCGCCATGACATTGTGCACAGAGAGTTTGATAAGCAAGAGAAGGGCTAAATCCACGTGTTTTCCAAACCGCTTGCATCGCATCTCGATTTTGCTTACTCACTTCATTGAGCATGTGTGTCAGCAGATAAAATTTTGAATCATCGAAAGGAAAAATCGGCATAATCGAGCGGGGAACTTTCGATTGAGGATTGCGGAAATGTTCCATCAACCACTCATCGGAACGCATAACCCCTGACCAATTCGGACGTGGGGCAATCAATCGACCCAACCCATATTCTTGCACATACATCATGAGAACGTGATGCAATCTCTTTTGATACTTGGGATCATGAGGATGTAAACGGGCCGCAAATTTAAACGGTTGATAAAAGCTGGCAATCAGTCCTGGATGTTCTTTTTCCAATGTTTCTAAAAGAGCTCCTGAGCGCACATCTGCGACCAATCTTCGATCGAGTTCATCCCCACGTTTATCCACCGTATCTCCCAACTGCTGTCCTAAAGCCATTTCGGGAAATTGGCGTCTAAACCATTCTCCTTCTGCATAAAGGGCTTCGGCTGAGGGATTTTGCTTTTCAAGAGCATAGCCCACATTGGAGGCATAGCCTTTCAAACGGTGACAAGCTGCACACCCTTCTGTCGCAAACACCTTCATTCCATAAGTGACATCTTGCCGTTTAGAGAGATCGAGGGGGTTTTCCCAAGGCAATTTTTTGCCGGCTTCCCAAGCTTGGATATTCGCTTTATAGGCAAACCGAGACACGCTGCTATTCGCGCCCTTTTGTCCCAACAAAAAGGTCATCAAACTCTCGACTTCATCATGGTCCATCCGAAAGTTAGGCATCGTCGACGTTTTTAAATCGGCTTGAGGCCACACGATCGATTCTTTAATAAACCATGGAGGACTGTCCCCTTCGTTGGTGAGTTCGGGTCCTATTCCACCCCTTGCTAATCCGGCAATTTTATGACAGGCGTAACAGGCTTGAGATTGATAAAGGGCTTCTCCTTCATGATAGTGGGCTAAAAGCGCCTCCATTTGAGAGGAATTTCCCTTTTCTAAAGCGGTGATTTTTTGGTAGAGGGTGCCCCAGCCATCGGGATGGCTTTTCAAGTAGCTATCTAAAGGAGGTTGATAGGTTTTGACTAATTCTGCCGTTCCGAATGCCGCTTCTAACTGACGCTGAATCTCAGGCAAAGTCCCTTGAGCGCCCCACTTGGTTAAAAAGCGGAGCTGACTTCCTGTTTGTTCACGTAGAAGGGGGGACAGCGTGTAATCTTCTGCTTTGCTTTTCCAAACAGCTAATGTCTCTTCGTATCCTTTTTCTTGAAGGGCTTGTTGTAGGCTCCAGAGTGATTCCACTCGTTGTTTTTCATTTTCTAAACTTTTCTGCAGAAGAGGGCGGCTATCTATTGTTGTCGCAGTTGTTTGATGACATTGGACACATTTGGCTTCTACCAAACCTCCCACAAAAAGGGGGGTGGTTTGAAAGATCATCTCTTCCGAAGGTTTCGCATTATAAGCCGCGGCAAAATGAGGATCATGTAAGGGATCTTTTTCAATAAATTCAGGAACAAAACCAGTAAATTCGGCTTTGTAAGCACCATCAAAAACAGGTCCATGAGCCCTTTCGGTGACAACACTGCGTCCATTGCCGTTGTGACAAGATGTACATCCATACTCTTCCACAGGATGGTATTCAAAAGGGCGTGTTTCCATCCCCATTAAAGGGTGGGCACGTAACACAACCGTGTTGTCAAATACATGCTCTTCTTCATGCGTGGTTTTCCACGCTTCAAGTTCTTGCGCACGTAAAGCATTAAAATCGGCTTTACCCTCCAATCCTTGTGCACGTAATTGTTGATTAAGAGCAGGATCTAGAAGCTTGGCAATTTCGGCATCTAAACGTGTCCAGACATACTCTTCATTCGGAATTTGGACAGGCCGACCTCGTGCATCACGTACAAGATCCCCATTTAAATCGTATTCTAATTTGGTAGGGGAAAAGTGAGAAAATTCCAACGCGACATGGCAACTCGTACAACGGTCGATCCGGGCAGGCCCTCGATCTTCTCGTTCAAATACCAGTTGTTTCACCTCTTGTTTAAAAGAAGGGGCAGGGTCGCCTGTATAAGTAGAACGGAAGGCTTCGAGATTTTCGTAGACCATTTGATAATGGCGATATTCAGGAAACATTTCGCGGTAAAAAAAGACGCCAAGAAGAATAGAAGCAACCGCTCCAGATGCAATGAGGATGATTTGCCACCGATTGCCGTCCATCAATGCCTTGCGAAGTTCTCTGTCCAGGGCCAAATCCAGCCCCAATTGGCCCCTCTAAAGTAAGTGCCGATGATAATTAAAATCGCTTGCCATGTCATGAAGGCCGTCCACAAAAAAATGGCTAAATAGCGACTTTTATGAAACCAGACACCCACTCCTCGAGGATTGCGATCGAGATAAGGAACGAGCATTAAACCCACCACAATCGCCATGGGCATAAAAACACCTCCCCAAAAGGCATCGTAGGCTACCATTTCCTGTAATCCTAAAAAATACCAAGGAGCCTTGGAAGGATTGGTGGGTTTACTGGGATTCGCGGGTTCTTCCAATGGAGCATCGAAAAACGATAATCCCAAAACTAAAATGGTGGTCAGAATAAAAACGATCAATTCGGCCCTCAAAAGATGGGGCCAGGTGAAGACATAGTTGTAAGGTCCTTTGTCAACGGTAGGGCACGTTCCGCGCACAAGTTCCATCAATCCATAGGTCCGTTTGACACCTGGAGCAAACGTTTCTTTGGTGTCTGAACGTTGAATCACTCGATAAGGATCGGGACGAAATGTGTCGGGTGGTCCAGATAGCCCACCATCTTTTCGAATACGCCAAAAATGAACACCAATTAAAGTCCCTGCAATTAACGGAAGAACGGCCACATGCAACACATAAAAACGAATGAGCGCGTCCTGTCCTACCTGTGTGGAAGCCAGCAGCATCACCTTGTTCACGTTGTATTCAAACCCAGGAATGTTCGGTACATAACCTGCTATATTGGCTCCCACTGTCACGGCCCAAAAAGCCAATTGATCCCATGGCAAAAGATAGCCTGTGAACGAGAGAACTAAGGTCAAAAACATCAAAAGCACGCCAATGACCCAATTAAATTGCCGTGTACCTTTATAACTCCCTGTGTAAAAGACCCGTGACATATGGAGCATGACAAATAACACCATCATATGCGCGGCCCAACGATGCATATTCCGATACAACATGGCGAAAGGGGTGGTGTCTTGCCAATCCTTCATGATGTCATAAGCCCGATCTTCGGCCGGAATATAATAAAACATCAACACCACACCTGTAAAGGTGAGCAAAAGGAAAAGGCTGGTGGTGATCACCCCTAAGCCGAGGGTGTAAAAAGGATCCAATGAGTGCTTATGGCATTTGACAGGATGAAAGTGGAGAAAAAAGTTCTTAAAAACAATTTCCGAGCGATCGACGTCGTTGTTGGGATAATTATGGCGAAAAATTGAGCGGACAAACCGGCGAGGTAAGCTGAGCACATGCTCGATGAATGTTTCCCGTTTTTTTCCTGAATAAACTGCCATATTAAACCGTTGAGGAGTACCACGCCGCATCTGGATCCAGCGTGGGTTTATTTTTATCCACCATTAAATCTCCCGAAGCTCCTTTAAAAACTGTAAAAAAATCGAGGGGACGCGGAGCCGGCCCTCCTGTGTTTCGCCCAATCCTATCATATGTGGAACCATGACAGGGACACGCATACCCTGTATCGACCATATTGACGGTGCATCCCAAATGGGTACAAATCGCTGTTTGCGCGCGGACCCGTCCCGATAGGGTTTCGACAAATACTTTTTGTTTCGGATAAAACACTTTGCCATCGCGGGAAAGTAATTCGTCTGAACGCCCAATGGGAAATACGCTTGGAGGAATTTTCATTGCATTGGGGTAAAGAAAACCTAAAAGGGAGGCATTAAACAGCTGGGCCATTCCTAATAAACAGGTGCCCACACCCAATACAGCTAAAAATGAGCGACGGGTGATCACAGGGTCATTATCATTTGGATCGACGTTTAATGAATTTCGATATTTAGGCATCTTCGTCTCTAAAAATTTGATATTTCACATCTTCCTGGTCGTCAAACTGTCCCTTCCGCAGGTAGTAAAGATAGACGATTAAACCGGCTCCTCCCATTGCAAATGTGCTCGTGAGAAACCATAACATCAGCCGATCCACCGCATCGTGTAATTCATCGCATCCATGGTGACCGCTTGCGTAGGACACTTTTCTGCGCAAAGGCCACACCGAATGCACAGATCCTCATCTTTTAACATCGCCGTCCCCATTTCTGCAAGAGCCTCAGAACTCATTGTATAGGAGTCGACTCCATAAAAATTATCTACCGCTCTCCGGATATTTCCCTCTCCTACGTCGAGGTTCAACTTACTGATCGGAATTTGCTTCAAGCAGTTAGTGGGGCATACATCTACACATCCATTGCATTTGATACAAAGCGTTCCATCAAAAACCGGGTTGATATGGCATTGTAGACACCGATTCGCTTGTTGATGAGCCGCTTCTTCAGTATAATCGTTTTCCACCATATTCAAGTTGTGCTTGCGCACTTCTGCAGGTTGCATAGTGGGAAGGGCCCAGGTTGTACGCAAATAGGTTTTATCGCGCATCGGATTGACTTCCGTCCACTCGGTCGCTATCTCTTGATAGGGACGTGTCCCTAGCAAGTCGGCATCAATCGCCCGAGCCGACTCCTGTCCCTGTCGAATGCCCGTAATGAACAAGGCAGGGCCATACGCCACATCGCCTCCCGCATAAATCTTCGGAAGGGAAGTGCGGCCTGTGCCTCTCTCCACTTTAATGCCCCCTCGTTCGAGCAACAGTTGTTCCCGTTTCTCCCATCCGTTAAAAAGACTCGTATCAAATGCCTGTCCAATCGCAAGAGCCAATGTATTGCAAGGAACCACATATTCAGAGTCGGGAATAAATTGAGGGCAAAATTTGCCTGTATGATCAAAAAGGCGAGAGATTTTTTGGACGCGTAAACCCGTGACTTTCCCGTTCTCATCTCGTTCAACAGCTAAAGGTCCGGCACGATTGATAATCGTGATACCCTCTTCCAATCCATCTTCAATCTCAAACTCATCGGCCGTTTGCTCATCGCGTGATTCTAAGCACACCATGGTCACGTGTTTCGCACCATTACGGATGGACGAACGGGCGACGTCAAAGGCGACGTTTCCACCCCCTACCACGACCATCCGTTCCCCAATGGGCCATGCCTCTTCCATACAACGTACCCTTAGGTATTCCACCCCTCGAATGATATCCGGTGTTTCAGCGCCTTTGATGGGTAAATCGCGCGATTTCCACAGTCCCACACCAATAAAAATTGCATCGTAGCGACTTTCTAATTCTGTCAGCGTGACATCGCGCCCCACTTTCATGTTGGAGTAGATCTTGGCGCCGAGATATTCAATAGCGCCGACTTCATTAAATGCCACATCGTTCTTCAAACGATAACTCGGCACTCCATAAACCAGCATACCACCTGGCTTGGGCATCATCTCGTAAACATCCACTTGATAGCCCAAGCGTAACAAATCATGCGCACAAGTCAGGGAAGCCACTCCAGCCCCAATACAGGCCACTTTCAATCCATTCGGTTCCGGATGAAGAGAGCCACGCGCGTAGCTGTAGGCAAGCGACTTAATGTGGGCCTCTTTTCCCAACCCAAACCATTCATCTAAAAAACGTTTTTGGGCACGAATTGTCAGTGTTTTATCCAAACGATCACGCCGACAGGTTAATTCGCAGGGAGCTCCACAAATCATGCCGCAAATAGAAGCAAAGGGATTGGGACCGCGTGCAATTTTATAACCCTCGAGATAGTGACCCGCATGTAGAGCCATCATATAGCCACGCGGATCGGTATTGACGGGGCAGCCATCGCGGCAATCAATCTGTCTTAAGTAGTAATCGACGTCGGGAATGACCACGTCATACAATTCACGGTATACATCTTGGGGTTGGTCTGCCACGCCTCTACTCTAACAGTCCGAACTTTAATTTTGAAAAAAGAATTGAGAAAAAAAAGTGCTAAAAGCCTAACACGCGTCTTCGCAGCTTTCTTCAAAGGGATCTTCTGGAAGAAAATGATCGCCTAAGGGGAAATTGAGGATCACGTTACGCACTTCAGAAAGAGAAGAGGCATGGCTGATTTTTTCGCGAAACGCCCGCGTTCCGGCCGATTTTTTGAGATACCAGCAACCGACACGCCGCATATCCACTAAAGCCCGTTGTGTGTTGTGGACTTGTAACGTAATTTCAAAATGATGAAGAAGCGCTTGCCGATAGTCTTCAGGGGTTCGGGGGATAAGAGGAAGCCTTAAGAGATGACGCCGCATCTCTTCCGCAATCCAAGGTTGCCCCATCGTGCCACGTGCCACAAGTACCGCGTCACAACCGGTGGCTTGGAACATACGTTCCGCATCTTCGGGATGCATGAGGTCTCCATTCCCAATCACTTTGATGGCGTTCGCCGCTTGTTTGCAGGCACGGATCCACTCCCAATTCGCAGGGCCCCGATAGCCTTGCTTACGCGTTCTTCCGTGAATGCAAATCGCTTTGGCTCCTGCTTGTTCAGCTATTTTGGTAATCTCCACCGCATTGATATGCTCTTCATCCCAACCGGCTCGAATTTTAATCGTGACCGGGACTTTCACGGCCGCGACCATATTGGAAATAATCTCTCCAATCAGCCGAGGGTTTTTTAATAGACCGGATCCACTTCCATCCTTGGTCACTTTATCCACCGGGCAGCCACAGTTGAGATCGATCACATCAAAGCCCAAATCCTCTAAAATCCGTGCACAAGGTCCCGCTAGCTCTGGTTTAGAACCACACAGCTGCGCGCCAATCGGGTGCATCTGCGGCGCATAATCGAGAATCCGGTAAGTGCCGGGATCATTCCGATACAAGGCATCCATCTTCACCATTTCAGGGTAGAGGAGCCCCGGTTTCCCATACAAAGCCGACATCATCCGGAATGGATAATCGGAGCATCCCGCTAAAGGGGCATAAAAAATGTTGCACGGGAGAAGAATGTTCCCTAATTGAAAGGGAGCCAGGAGAAAACGCTTCTGCATCAGAGCATTCCCATCAAGATGGTTTGCAAAATCTGCAAGGCTAAAAAGGCAAAAATAGGGCTGATATCTAACATCCCCAAGGGGGGAATAATACGCCGGAAAAGATTCAGATAAGGATCGGTGTAAAAAGCAATAAACCGCATAAACCGTGTTCCCTGGAAATCGGGCACCCAAGAGCCCAAAATCCGCACGAACAGCATCAATGAATAAACCTGAAAAATAATGTTCAAAACTTTGATCACGCACTCATTATGAACGAAAAACGCTGCAAAGGCAACCCTTTGCAGCACTATTATTATTAATATCCCGTAATTGAAAGCACTAAATCCAAAGGGAGATCGTACGTATGACTTTGATATTGATCGACATAGTCTTGGGCACTTACATTGTAAGAGATATAAGCGGCCTCGCATTGTCTTTTATAACTTTCCACTGCAACTTTTTTTGCATCTTCTGCAGCCCTAATAACTTCACCTGCACTCGTATTAAATGAAGGAGCGGGAGCTTCGTGCGTAAGCACACTTGCGTTTTTAACACCGTTAAGAATAAGCATTGCAGCTTTTCGAGTTTGAGTATTAATTGTGCTCGAGTGCTGGAAAATAAACCGTGTCAGGAAAACAGCCAGAGCGACCGTTGTGCAAACACCTGCAACCACCGCGCTAGCAGCAAATAAAGAACCCAAAGCGAATATACCAGCGCATGCTACAACAGTTGTCGACAAAGCCGCGGCTCCAAGTGAGATGATTAAAGCGAAATCGAGTACGACTAATTTTGTTTGATGAAGGGCGGTGTTTGCAAAAAGAGCCCTTTCTGCGCGGACAACTGCTGAAATGCAAGCCTTGACCTCTCCCTCTTTCAAACCGTTTACAAATGTTTCAATTTCTTGGTCTTCTTGGAGCACATCGCCTGCTTCATTGCGTTTTCTCATGTCTCCAGCTGTCCAGTAGGCGGTATAACCTATCAATCCTACAAAAACCATCGTGACAACAATTGCAACCATCCCAAGTGCTTTCATCGCCTGTTCATTTTTCTCATCTTGAGTACGACGTTGTGGGGCTAATGGGTGATGGTGGTGGTGTATTTGGGTTGGACTCGCATTCCAACGGGTTAAAAGAGAGAATGTCATGTAATCTTGAAAAAAGGATTCCGAACGTGACTGTTTAAAAACCACCTTATGGGCATAAATAGGTTGCGAATATACACGCGTCTCTTGGTTAACGGACGGGGGTACGTAAATCTGTGAAGTTCTAGGAGGAGGTCCTAAACCAAACTTTTTCATGCGCAAGGAAACATCGTTTAAATAAACCTCTAAGGGGCGTACAAATTTCCCTCCATAGGCAGGACAACTTTCCACATAAAGGGGATTAAAACCATTTGAACCGGCAACAGTTGACATACATTTTTCCTTGTTTTAGAACTATTCTACCCTGATGTTGTTAAAATTTGGTTAAGCTTGGGTTAATTTCTCATAAGAGTACGAGAAGCCCTTGTTCCCTAGGGAAGGGGTGTGGTAGTCTCATGAGATTATGATTCGAAAACCGACCGACGAGCGTGCCATAGGATTTGCCCTTCAAGGCGATCGCCTTTTAGCGGCCGAGGTGCGCTATGCCGCGGGTAAGGCCGTTCTTCAAGAATTGCGTGAAGAGGCAGCTGATGTAAAGCCGCTTTACATGAATCACACTTTAACCGCTGCCGCTTTGCCGGCGGAATCGGTTTTAGTCCGCCGCCTGCGTGTAAAACTTCTCAAAGACAAAGATGTGGAAGAAGCTTTCGCCTTCCAAGCGGAAACCCTTCTTCCTTATCCCGTGGATGAAGGGGTTTTAGACAAAATTGTGGTGCGCAAAGATGAAGAAAGCACGTATTTGACGGTCGTTTCGGCTCGACATGAGGCGGTCGAAGGTTTTATCGACGACTTAAAAGAACATGGTCTTGACCCCGAAGTGGTCTCATGTGTACCCGCTGCATTGGCCGCTTTTGCAGATTATTGTCTTTCCTCCGAACCCCAGGTCTTAATCGGTCATATAGATGATGCAGGCATCACATGTGTGTTGGCCGAAAACGGGAAATTAATCGTCTCTCACGCTTCAAAAGGAAATATAGCCGAAAAACGTGCTCAGGAACTCGCTTGGATGTTGATGTCTTTGAGTAAAGGGATCAAAACGAGCGGGGAAACGATCCCTGTCATTTTGACCGGAGAATCTTTAAGCGGTTTACAGCTTCCAAATCGCCTCCTAGATCTGAATCCTGAATGGAAAAAATTTGCAGTTCCCATTGGGCTTGCCCTCACGTTGATGCCGAATGCGCAAGATCCTTTAAACTTTCGTCAAGGCAATTTGGAATATGGCTCTCCTTGGAAACGCTATATCCGCCCCTTAATGATCTATGGGGGACTTTCCTTATTGGCAGCCACCGCCTTATTTATTTTTGGAGAAACTTACCTACGTCAACGCGAAGATGCGCTGAAACAAAAATATGTCGATATGTTGACTCTGATTCAAAAACCGTACGGTGTTTTGGAAAATGAATATCAAAATAAAACGGGAGGAAGCGACGAACAAAGTGTCAAAGCCGGCGATCTTTCTCCCGAGGAATTATTAGCGCGCTTGAATTTTCTCGATCGAGAAATTCGTGCGATTCCGGACACCTTTCCCTTGCTCCCGAACGTCCCCCGTTTAAGCGATGTATTGGCATGGCTCGGCACACATCCGGCTGTCATTTGCAAGGAAGGGGAAAAGTGCGATGCGTTGAAACTCGAGAGTTTTCAATATATGCTTGTCAAGCGTCCTGAAGCGAATAAAAAGAATGAAAAATATCAGGTGAAGGTGGAAGTCGAATTTTCCACACCTTCTTCTAAAGCCGCACGCGAATTTCATGATGCTTTGATTGCTCTCAATGACTTTGTCGATCCCAAAGGTGAGGTCAAATGGTCAACCAATCGAGGCCTCTACAAAGCCTCCTTCTTTCTCAAGGATAAAACCGTATACCCAAAGATTTAAGATGAGTTTGAAAGAAATTCCACAGGGACGGGCGTTGATCTACATCTTATTGCTCGGTTTGATTCCGCTATTGATGGCCGCCGTTCAATTTTATAATAAAAATGAGGCGTTAACGGCTTTGGACAACACGTTGGAAGAGGTGCAACACGAAGCACTCGTCAGAGAGAAAAGGCAAGCCCTCAACATGATTGTGCGGAACCATTTTCGGGACGCTGATCATTTTTACATCGATAAGTACGTCGAAACCCTCGACTTTCTTGAACCCGAAACCGAAGCTCTCCAAAAGATCGTAAATAACAAAAATCTGCCTGAAGATGATATTTCCAAAAAGCGGCTCGATTTTTTGACCGGGCCACAAAATAATCTCATTTTCAACGAAGGAGCTGTGCAAAAATTTCCGTTTTTTCAGGAAACGGTAGAAACCCTTCTCCATGCAGTGGAAGTGAACAACGAAGACCTCAAGAAAATTCTCGCCCGTATTGAAGGAGTCGATATTGGCCCCTATAAACCCGCGACGAATCGTCCTCAGCTGCTTGTGCTCGATTTTCGTCTCGACAGAAAGAAGCTGAACGAGAAAAACGAGGTTTTCCTTCTCAATATGAAGTTACTGAAACGAGAGTACCAATGAAATCGATTTTATATCCCCTCATGCTAGCCCTTGTCTTGGCTGGATGTACGGCCTCCCGCAGCTATAGCAGCTGCCCCAAAGTTGCTACGATTAGCATCGTCGATCGCAATGGAATGTCGGAAATCATCAGCAATAAAGAGCGTCTTGAACTGTATCAAGACACCGATTTTCTCCAACCTCAACCCTATCAAAAAGTGGCGCGTGTCTATGACCGGGACGATCAAGGCACGATTCGCAGCGAGGTCACCAGCTACCACGACAATGGTCAAGTAAAACAGTACCTGCAAACCGAAAATGGACGCGCTTTTGGGGACTATCGAGAATGGTACCCGGATGGACACCTCAAAATAGAAGCTATGGTGATTGGAGGGGATGCAGATATTTCGGCGGGAGCCCAAAAAACATGGCTTTTTGAGGGAGAAAATAAGGTATGGGACAATGAAGGACACCCTCAAGCGGTCTTTACCTATAGCAAAGGCTATCTCAATGGTCCCTCCACTTACTACCATTGTAACGGCAACGTATGGAAAGAGGAATGTTATTGCCAAGGGTTAGCGCAAGGAGATTTCAAAATCTATTTAGAGACAGGCGGGGTACTCCAAACGATTCCCCATTCGCAAGGCGAAAAAAATGGCACCTCCAAGCGGTTTTGGCCGACAGGGGATGTGGCGGCCGAGGAATATTATGAAAAAGGGAAATTGATCAGTGCCACCTATACCGATCTTTCAGGAGAGATCATCTCCTCGATTAAAGGGGGAAATGGGCAGCGGACCGTATTTGGACGTGAAGATGTTGCCGAACTCCGTGAATATAAAGGGGGTAGAGAAGAAGGGCTTGTTCAAATTTTTACCCGTCAAGGTCTTTTAAACCGCGCCTATCATATTAAAGAGGGGTTGAATCAGGGAGAAGATGTGCTTTACTTCCCTGGTACGAATAAAACCAAACTTTCTATTCACTGGTATGAAGGGAAAATGCATGGGATTGCGCGCACCTGGTACTTGAATGGAGTGATTGAAAGTCAACGGGTTTGGGCAGATAACCAAAAGAATGGCCTTTCCTCCGCTTGGTATCAAGATGGAAGTCTCATGCTGATCGAAGAGTATGAGAAAGATAAGCTTATGAAAGGCGATTATTTCCGTAGAGGAGAGAAGCTTCCCGTCACACAAATTTTGAATGGAAATGGAACTGCCACTCTTTTCGATGCTGTAGGCACATTTAAACGGAAAGTAGAGTATTATAGTGGCAAACCGAGCTAGGAGTGATGGATCATGGCATCCCAGAATGAAGAGAAGAAAAAAGCATTAGAATTAGCGATCAGCCAAATTAAAAAGCAGTTTGGCGAAGGGGCTATTATGTCCCTTGGACGGCATCAAGCCGAACATGAAGTGGCTGTTATCAAGACAGGTGCCATTAACCTCGATATGGCATTGGGAGTCGGAGGTGTTCCACGTGGACGTGTTGTCGAAATTTTCGGACCTGAATCGTCGGGTAAATCCACTCTCGCCCTCCACATTGTAGCCAACGCGCAAAAGAATGGGGGAGCAGCGGCCTATATTGATGCTGAACACGCGCTGGATCCTACGTATGCAGCCAAAATCGGCGTGAACATCGATGAGCTCCTTATCTGCCAACCCGATTGTGGGGAAGAAGCTCTTAATATCGCCGAAGCTCTCGCGCGCTCCAACGCGATCGATGTGATCGTCATCGACTCCGTGGCCGCCCTGGTTCCGAGATCGGAGTTGGAAGGAGAAATTGGCGATAGTTTCGTCGGTCTTCAAGCCAGGATGATGTCGCAGGCCCTTCGGAAATTAACCGCGTCGCTTGCCAAGAGCAACACGTGTGCCGTCTTCATTAACCAAATTCGTGAAAAGATCGGTGTGATGTATGGCAGTCCCGAAACAACGACAGGGGGTCGTGCCCTTAAGTTCTACTCTTCTCAACGTTTAGAAATTCGCCGCATCGGAGGAATCAAAGGTTCCGATGGATCGGAAATCGGCAACCGCGCCAAAGTCAAAGTGGTAAAAAATAAACTCGCCGCACCTTTCCAAACCGTCGAATTCGATATCATTTTCAATGAAGGTATCTCCCGTACTGGATCAGCTATTGACCTCGCTTGCGATTACAACATTATCGACAAGAAAGGGGCCTGGTTCAGCTACAAAGGTGGACGCCTTGGGCAAGGACGCGAAGCTGTGCGTGAAGAACTCAAACGCAATACAAAGCTTCTCGAAGAGATCGAAACTCAGGTGGAAGCCATTCTCAAAGAGAAAGGTGTTAAAAAGGTCGTAAAAAACACTTTCGCTGAAGAAGAAACGTTAGCTGAAGTTTAAATCTTTCAACGTGTTTCAGGATTTCTTCCTGAAACACTTTTCTAATTTTTCATCTTTTCATCTTTTTTTTATTTCCTATAATTTCTACACTCAAGAAAACTTTAATTTAGGAGAAAATATGAGTATTCCTTCATCAACAAGCCCAACAGGCAGAGCAAGTATGAGAAGCCGATTTCACGATGAAGGTGATACGAGCTATGATAGCGCGATAGAATCGACCCGAACCCACATGGAAGGGAAAAGTCATTGTGAGTGTGAGAGAGAACTTCAACTTTTAGTACACAAACTCAAGCAAATTCGACCTACCTATACCCCAAGACCCTGTGTAGAAGGAACGTGTTTAGGTCTCGTTGTTCCCCATAGAAGCCGGATTGACACACGCGTTGCCGCCTTAAAAAGTGAACAAGACTTACACAATAATGGATGTAAGCAAGAAATGGCGGATAGAGATTTTGAACGGCAAAAAGAACTTGAAAGAATGAAAATCGACGCCCAAAAAGATATCGAAAAAACCAAAATTGCCGCCCAATCAACTTCAACTAAAACGAAAACCTCGACTGAAACAGGCCGTTTTTAATTTAATGCGGGGAGTCGGCGGTGCCGATTCCCTGTATAACCAATGATTGGGCAATATCCGTTAATAGACTGTCCGAGAGCTTCAGTTGGTCTAACCCCGCCAGAAATTCATTCACATGATAATGCAGGAGTTCGGTTCCTTTTTTAAGACCGACAAAATGCACGAGATTCATGCTGTTGCGCTCTTTCCGGTCTTGCTCAAGATCTTGGAAATCATCCGCGATTTGAAAAGCGATGCCGAAATCACGCGCGGCTTTTTTAACAGTCAAAAGAGAGGAGAGTTTGCCTCCCCCGAAAATCCAACCTAAAGCCATCGACAATTCGAAAAGACTGACAGTTTTCTTCTCAATGACCTCCATAATGAAGGCTTGGTTCATCTGAGGAGGAAACAGATCGAGATATTGCCCATAGCACGCTCCGAGAGTTCCTGTTGTAGAAGAGGCAATTTCCACAGCCTCTCGCGAGGAGGCAATCCGTGTGTACCCAGACGAAATAAGGGCAAAGCTGGCAAGAAGGGCCGTTGCTTCGTTAAATTTGATATGGCAACTGGGATGATCGCGTCGCATGGGATCATTATCCATACAAGGAAGATCGTCTGCGAGAAGAGAGGCTGTATGAAAAAACTCTACAGCTAAGGCGGCTGACATGGCATTCGCATTTGGATTCAAGGAGGTAGCTGTTAGGAGAAGCAAGACAGGGCGAAACCGCTTTCCTTGCCCCATTAAGGCATATTCAATTGCATCACGTAATACCGTCTTAGGACCAAAGGAAGGAATCGCTTTTTTTATTTCAGCCTCAACCTCTTGAACAAGAGGGACTAACTTTAATTCCCATTCCGATTTTTTAATGTTCGGTCGCATGGGACAAAGATACTGGAATTGGGGATATAACGGTATCAATCTTTGGCCGTACACTATGGCGTGAGGGAATCACACCGCCGACGGTTTGGCCAGGATAGACATAACACCCTTTTCCTAAGACGGTACCTGGATTCAAAACCGTATTACACCCGATTTGAGAACCATCTCCGATCACCGAGCCAAACTTTCGACGTCCCGTTTCGATCTTTTCCTTCCCCACATGCAACACAATGGCTTGATGATCCAATCTGAGGTTCGCACACTTCACGCCAGCGCCCAGATTCACACCCGAACCTAAAATAGTATCGCCTAAGTAAGCAAAATGTGCCGCTTGGGCTTGAATCAAGATCGAGCTTTTAACTTCCGTTACATGTCCCACCACTGAACCATCCCCTATCAACGCGTTTCCACGGATGTAAGCCCCGTGGCGGACCGCACAGCGTGCTCCAATGACACAGGGACCGACAATATAGGCTCCTGCTTCTAAAACGGTGCCAGGGCCGATTGAAATGAGTTCTGGATGGATCAGCGTCACTCCTTGTGGAACAGGGGATTCGATTTTTCCTAGTTTCAAATTTTTTAGATAACTTTCGAGTTGATTCAAAGCTTCCCACGGATACCGACATCCATCAAACAAGGCTTTGTGCACAAATGTAGACAAATCGAAGAGGTTTTCAACATCAAGCATACCCGAGAGTGTAGACCGTGCTTTTTTAACTTTCAACACTCCCTAAAGAAGAAGATAAATCTTAATAAGATCTATCTCTTCTTCTTCAAAGGCTGTGGATTTGTCGATAACCCGGCTTTTCTCCTCTACCCTCTCTTGTCGATCTTTTGTTAACGACCAGATGACAAGAAGTCAGTTGTTGCCAACCGCACATTCTAAATTTTCTTTTTCCGGGGGTTTTCTCAATATATGAATTGGGCAATGAGGCCCTCTAAATTAGGGAGCAGAGTTACGAAAGAAGTCGTAATAAGGGGATGACCAGTAACTTTTCTGCGTACTGAGTGCACGATTCCACCAAACAGGCGCATTTTGACTCATGGCACCGACGCGGTAACCCAGCCATTTGGCCGTGCAATGGAGAAAAGCGTAGGGTATTATCCACGGTTTCTCCTTCAAAAGCTGTGTAAAAAGTGTGGAGACAAATGCGGCGCCCCGTTTTTCGTCAGCTCCCCCTTTTTCAAGAAGATGCCAGTACGATTTACGCGCAAAACCATTATCAAAATGGCGTTTAAATTCTTGGGTTAGTGTGTAGGTGTGAGAATGGTGAACGCGCGCCTCGGCTGCATAGGCGATCGTGTGACCTGCGTGGAGGAGTTTGGCAATCGCAACCGTATCTTCTCCGGTGAGGGTCGGTGTAAACCCTCCAATGTCATCAAGAGCTTCGTTGAGATAAGCCGCACATGAATCGGAGAAGAAAAATAAGTAGCTGCCGTACAGTGAAAGATCTTTTAATGAACGTAAATGGCTAGTAGGGGGGTAATTAAAATGGCGTGCAAAGGCTTCGAGATAGGTTGCTTTCTCATGCGGAATTTGTCGCGCATACACCGCTGAGGACTGCTTATCAAGCAAAGGTGCCACTAACTTCTCCAACATCGAGGCGTCGGTGGCATAAGCATCGGGAGTCATCATCACGATGATGGGTGTTCCCAGTTTCTTGCGGGCCCACTCGCGCGTCGCCCCGTGGTTAAAAACGGCCTGCGGAATGACCCCTACTTCTACGCCCATTTCACGTGCGGCTTCAGCGGTTCCGTCAGTTGAGCTGGAATCTACAATTAAAATACGTGGATTGAGGGGTGAAGCTAATAAAGGGGGAAGATGACGATTTAAATGACGTTTGGAGTTCCACGTCGGAATGACAATGCCTACTTCACTTTTCATGGCATGCATACACCTGTGAGTAATAGTCAGCGCATGCATCCCATGCTTTTTCTTCATCCCATTGAAGAGAGGTTAAAAAATCGGTATTAATCCGCACCTTAGGCTCAGGGAATTCTATTTGTTTAGCCACTGTAAATGCGCACGGAAGTTGAAGACGTGTGCGCATCGCTTTGGCAAAACGTTCTGTAAAAGCGCCTTGAGACTCGGGGTAGCCGCTCGGGTTTAATTTTTGGAATCCGGCTCCGGTTGTGATTTTTTCAGCAAAATCGGCATAAGCCTTGGCGAGCAGCGAAACGTGGATGTTATCGCGGACGTAAGCGGGTTGTGACACATGTCCCACTTTCCCCTCGCTCCAGGTTTTCATCATAAACGAGGTGAAACGAAACTCTTCATAAGGACCAAAAGGATTAGGAATGACAAACTTGGCGAGTTTAACCCCCGCAACGCCACAATAAAAACGGAACATCTCGGAGGTCAAGCCTTTTGATAACCCATAAGGAGAGACGGCGCGTAACCCATCAGAACCGGCCCCTTCTCCTTGTTCGAACACACTTCCCGTCAGGAGAATAGGGGCGCCCTCTAACGTATCGATCAAGCGGCGAATTGATCCGGTATTGTTTCCCAAAGCAGCCACAGGATCAAAATCGGGGCTTTTATAATTCGTGACGCAGGCTGCATGGTGGCAAAACAGATCGGGTGCTGTGCTTTTTAAAACTTCAAAAAACCTCTCACTTCCGTAAGGACAATCAAATACCCCTTCTACCGAAGAAAGAAGAGTATCAATCCGCCCCTTCTTAAGATCAGTATAGGAATCATAAGCGCCTCGAAAAAGGGCGATCACTTCATGTCCCGCTTCGCTTAAAGCGCGGCAAATCCACATTCCTGTAAAACAATTTGGACCTGTTAAAATAAGGCGCATACCCAAAGATAGTAACGCTGTAAAAAACAGAAGTCAAGGTTCCACGTGGAAACTTTAGACAGCGGTTTTAATTTGTAAGTCTTTGTGCATTAAAACCCCGATACGGATAGCTAATGCTAGAGCCATCAAAAGAAAGGAGCGGACCCTAAAGTCTATAAAATCAATACCCCTACAATTAAAGTGGTGAGTAGATACACTGTCGTATTTGTATTTCTACGATTTCAAATGATAATTTATATCAGAAAGACATGGATGACTAAACCGGTGACGAAATGGGCGATTATCGCGCTCCATAAATTTTTTGACCAATAGACATACCAAATACAAGACCCGCAATCCCATTCAAAAGTAGAATCCGGAAAATTTCAAAAAAAGAGGGGTTGGTAAGTGTAAAAGCCGCAGGAAGATGACCGAGTCCAAAGAGAAGAGCCGCTATTCCATTGCTAATCCACAAAAAGCGTAAGCGGTTTTGTGAGGTCACGACGAAAAGCCGACTCATCAAGAAGTAAAACGACGTTAGCAAAAATAAGCGAATTAAAACTTCTTCGTTTATCGCTCTATAAAAAGCGGCAAGGGCACCCGTCCAAAAGGGAGGGTGTGTGTGTGAAAGAAATGTGTTTTGAAACACCCATTTCTCTAAGACAAACAGCAACAAACCGAGCATTCCAGCCTTAAGCATTCCATTAAAAGCATTTTTTGGTGGCTCTCTTTTATCTGAAAAGGGGTTAGATCTGTTTTAGGCAATACTTTGGAGTTGACATAACTAATAAGACCAAAAAAAAGACAGGCCTGCAATCTTCCCATTAAAAATCTGAAGAAATGAGACAGAAGGGGGAAGTAAGACTAAAAAATACAGGTAAGGAAAAAGGGACCATGTACCTAATCACACACAGTAACCACAAAATCCAAAAAGTTTTTTGAGAACTTTTCATAAAAAGAATCTGGGTGAGAGGATTTGAACCTCCGACCCCTTGCACCCCATGCAAGTGCGCTAGCCAAGCTGCGCTACACCCAGATAGAAGTTTAGATCACGTGGAGCCCTTCGAATTGAAGATCGGCTTTTTTGGCTTCACGGACGGCGAGATGACCACACGCTTCGATGATTTTTTCCATAGGTTGCGTCGTGTCCATTTCGGCTGCAGTAATATCGACTGCGATCGAGGAGCTGAATTCGGTTCCCGCTTTAATCCCTTTCACTTTGAAATTGGCAAAGATTCCAGTTTTTTTACGTGTAATACTGATAAAGCGAATCAAGTTGTTCTCGGCAAGGTTTTTCATGCAGTCATCCTAGCCGAGAATGGTCTTGGAGTCAATCAAAATGTGGGATAGAATGACGTACGTGTTGACCGATCCAAGCTGGAAAAAAGTACTTGCTGAAGAGTTCACCTCTCCTTACATGCGAGAGCTTTCGGCTTTTGTTTCGCAGGAGCGCGCCACAGTCACCGTCTATCCTCCTCAACCGCTTGTGTTCCGCGCCTTTAACATGACCCCTTATGAGCAAGTCAAAGTGGTCATTTTGGGCCAAGATCCTTATCACGGTCCTGGACAAGCGGAAGGTCTCTGTTTTAGTGTGCCCCAAGGGATTCCTTTTCCTCCCTCCTTAAAAAATATTTACTTCGAAATGGAAAGTGATTTGAAAGCCCCTCCTCCTGCATCGGGCCATCTTGGCCAATGGGCGGCACAGGGTGTCTTTTTGCTGAATACCACGTTGACGGTACGCCAAGGGCTTGCCCATTCGCACAAAGGAAAAGGGTGGGAACGCTTTACAGACGCCGCGATTGAAGCTCTAGGGCGAAGAGAGGAGCCTTTAATTTTTATGCTATGGGGAAAGCCCGCTCAAGAAAAAGCGCGTCTCCTCACCAATCCTAACCATCTTATATTAAAAGCCCCACATCCCTCGCCCCTCTCTGCGCACACAGGATTTTTCGGGTGTCGTCATTTTTCTTTAGTTAACGAAAAACTCGAAGAAATGCAATTGTCGTCGATTAAATGGGTTAATTAGTATAATAGTAGTTAGAGGATAACTACTATGTTGGTTGAAAAGGAATTTAAGAAAGTACTTTCCGACCTTCAAAAAGGTGAATTTTCCCAAGTCTCAACGACAGAGGGAGATATATCAATCCACCTCTATGATAACACGTCCAAACTGGCTTTGACCGCTGTCGTTTACGAAGGGGGCAATTACATTCCACAAGGGGTCCGATGGGCTTCCTTACACAAACCCACTTTTGAGCTACCAGCTGATTTTAAAACTTTTCTGCAGATTTACGAAGAAGAGTTTTGTGTGCGCTTGCATTACTTAGGACCGATGGACACATTTCATCAAAATAGTTTTAAAGACTTGCTCGATGAGTTTAGTGAACTTGTGGGGCAATGGCGGCTATATTTAGATGAAAATGATCGAAATGATCTTGTTCACGTCAGACGTTAATCCCCTTTCCATTTTCCATACAGCACCGCACCTTCATAAAAAAGAATCAGAGGGAATGCGACCATGAGTTGGGAAGGGACATCTGGGGGTGTGAGAAGAGCCCCTACCACAAAAGCCCCCGCGATAAAATAACGGCGAAATTGTTGGAGCGTCTTCCCTGATATGATACCGAAATGGACAAGGAGCCCCAAAACGGTACCCGCTTCGAAAACGATGGCGTGGGCGAAAATGAGGGATAAGACATAGTCGACATAGGTGGATAACCCCCAGATATTGGTTCCCATGGAGGCGTTAAAATTCCAGAGCCATGCATTCGCAAACGGTAATGTGACTTTCCACGCAAAAATAATGCCCGCAATAAGCATGCAGGCAGAGAAAAAAAGCAGGGGAAGCAGCTTCTTTTTTTCAGTCGCTGTTAGAGCTGGCATCAAAAACTGAAGGAGAAAAAATCCCCAAATCGGCGAAGAAAGCACAAACCCCATCCAAAAACTCGTACGTAAGCACAGCACCACACCTTCTGTCGGGCTGAAAAAGGCTAATGGCGCTGGTAGTGTTTCTGTTAGTAAAGCGAGAACAGGTTCAAATAAAAAGAGAGCCAAGAACGTGGACACACCTAAGGTCCACAAAATTTGGATCAGTGTTTTCCTAAGATCTTGTAAATGCGTGCTTAAAGGAAGTTCGAGTTCCGCTTCAAGATGGGGGAGGTGTGTCATCGTCAGTCGAGCACGCCTTCTTGAATTCGCGGATTCCCTTTCCTAGATTTTGAGCAAATTCAGGGAGTTTTTTGCCTCCGAAAAGAATCAAAATCACAGTAAGAATGACCAGAATTTCACCTGTACCTATCATCATGTAATCCTTTCTTGTAGAAGTTCAATAAGCTCTACGACCATTTGCCGCTGTGTTTTGGTCAACTTAGAACGGGGTCTTTCTAGAGCTGCACAGGCGCGACGCAAAATTTCGATGACCGAATCACCAATGTTTTGGCGACGACGATCGTCATCTTCCAAGGGAAATGCTTCGCGAATCAACTGAAGCAAGACTGTTTTTGTTTCCCCACTGTAATTTTTGACGATTTTGAGTTTCTCATCGATGGACCCTTCACGGCTGGCTAAAGTGTAAATCGCCTGGCGCGGCATCATTTCAAGCCGAGGACGTAAAGGTTTAGGCAAAGCCTCGTAGAATTCATAATAGAGCATCAAATTGTAGGGAGTTTGTCTATTACCATAAGTGGCCAACAACCAAGCTGTAAAGGCGCCTTCTCGGTAATGAGTCAGGATGGTATGAGCGCTTTTAACGCGTTCTCCATGAAGCAAAGCAGCCTGGTTATTAATGGCCTTAACTTCGGTCGTGATGGCTAAAAGCTCACTTAAATCTTTTTGGACATCTGCCTTGGGAGTGGCATAGGTTTCGAGTATGCCCTCAATCACATTTTCTTCTTGAGGGCTTAACTTCGCCGTTCCAAACAACCCTCCGAAGCTAGAGAGCTGACCATTCGCTGATTGTTCAGCCATAGCCGCCATTTTAGAGGAGGCGCCTTCCCCTTTTTTTAAACGCTGTGAAATCAAAGAACTGAGATTGCCCATTTGTAAAGCCGCTTTACATCCGTTTAAGAATTTCTTTCGAAAGGTCACGATAATCCTCTGCCGCACGGCACTTCGGATGGGTCTCAAAGATAGGTTTTCCTATTACTGAGGCTTCCGAAACACCGATGTCTCTCCGTACTTTGGCATTTAACAATTTCTTTGGAAAGGTTCTTTCAATCACTTCAAGAAAAGCTGAGTTGCTTTTCCCGCGTGGATTCCAAAAGGAAAGTAGAACGCCTAAGACTTGAAGAGGATGTCGTTGTCCTACACTTTCAAGGAATTGGGAAAGTCTTTCCAATCCTTTGACACTATAAAACTCAGGTGTGGCACACACCAAGGTGTGCTGGGAAGCAATTAAAGCCGATTCGGTCAGCCAGCAAAGAGAAGGCGGAGTGTCAATAATCACCACATCGTAGGTCAGCGGTTCCAGCACATTACGCAGTCTTTCATGTGAATAACGATCGGCGGCGAGAGCGCCTGTCACTTCGACTCTTTCTAACCACGTGTCGGCCGGAATAAGATCCACACCCGGCACCGACGTTTTTTTAATCACTTGCTCGATCGTCCTATCCCCTTGTAACACGGGGGCTAAGCTGTCATTTTCATCGGGATCAAATCCAAGGCCTGTCGTCAGATTTGCCTGTGAATCGAAATCGATTAGAAGCACCTTTTTCTTATGAAAGCGTGCTAACGCTGTCCCCAGATGGAGAGCAGTTGAGGTTTTAGCGGTCCCCCCTTTAAAACTGCTGACGGTAATTTTTTTCATGGGGCTTCCTTGCTAGTAAAGGGAGAAGTCAAGGCCCGGCTGTTTCTTTCTTGTTCGATCGCTGTTAGGAAATGATGAGGAGTCATTTCTCCATGCACGACATTATCGCGTGTGCGTAGATTTAAGCTCTTATGCTCCACCTCTTGATCTCCCACGGTGAGGATGTAGTTCACCTGATCAAGTTGCGCTTTTCTCACTTTTTTGCCTACTGATTCTCCTTTGACATCGACTTCCACATGAAAGCCTTTGCGGCGGAATTGTTTTTCCAACTCACGCGCAAACGGTTCGTGCCGATCGGCCACAGTTAAAATACGGATTTGAGAAGGGCTGATCCAAAGAGGAAATTTGCCCGCAAAATGTTCAATTAAAATCCCAAAAAACCGCTCAATCGACCCCAGAAGTGCCCGGTGAATCATCACAGGGCGAGGACGGTTCCCCTCTTGGTCGGTATATTCGAGATCGAAACGTTGGGGCAACGACATATCCAATTGAATGGTTCCACATTGCCATGTTCTTCCGAGCGCATCCTTGATATGGAAGTCAATTTTAGGTCCGTAAAAAGCTCCATCACCTGGATTGATCCGATAGGGCTTTTGGTTTGCATCAAGGGCATTTTTAAGACCAGCGGTGGCCGTTTCCCATTCTTCATCCGAACCGATGGTGTTGGCTTCAGGACGTGTGGAGAGCTCTAAACGATAGGATAGGTTGAATGTGGTGTAAATCACATCTGCGAGTTGGACGGCGCTCAAAATTTCATTTTGAATATCAGAGGGCTTCATAAAAATATGCGCATCGTCTTGATGGAAACTGCGGCAACGGAAGAGTCCGGAAAGAGATCCCGAAGGTTCATACCGGTGCACATTCCCAATTTCAGCCACTCTTAAAGGCAGTTCCCGGTAACTATGCGAATGGGATTTGTAAAAGAGCATCCCTCCCGGACAGTTCATCGGTTTAATGGCATATTCTCGCTCTTCAATGTACGAAGTGAACATATTTTGCCGGTAATTTTTCCAGTGCCCTGAAATTTCCCATAGCTCTTTGGTCAACATGGTAGGAGTTTTGATTTCGACATAATCGCGTTCGGTCTGCAAATCACGAATAAAGGCCACCAAAGTGTTCCAAATGATCAGCCCTTTCGGATGAATAAAGGGCATGCCCGGTCCCTCTTCTTTCAGCGAAAAGAGATCCAGCTGAGGACCAATCACTTTGTGATCGCGCTTTTTCGCCTCTTCAAGTAGGTGTAAATACTCTTTTAGCTGCTTTCTGTCAGGATAAGAAATGGCATACACACGGGTTAACATTTCATTTTTCGAATCACCGCGCCAGTAAGCGCCGGCTGTTTTCATTAATTTGAATGCTTTAATTTTCCCCAAATTCGGTAAGTGAGGGCCTCGGCAAAGGTCAAAAAACTCGCCCTGCCGGTAGCCTGTTAAAGACGAGCCTTCTTCAAAACTGTCGATTAATTCGAGTTTATACCGGTTCGATTGGAAAGCTGATTTTGCTGCCGATTTGTTGACAAATTCTTCCCGTTTGGAGAGATAATTTTCTTTGACGATCTTTTCGACCTCATTTTCGATCCGTTCAAAATCAGCATCCGACAATGTTAAATCAGCAAAGTCGTAATAAAACCCATTTTCAATAGGGGGACCAATGGTGGGTTTCGCTTGCGGAAATAATCGCAAGATCGCTTGTGCTAAAACGTGTGCAGACGTATGCCAAAACACCTCTTTACCTTGTGGATCTTCAAAGTCAAGCAAGATGACTTTGTCCCCTTCTTTTAACGGCTGTCCCAAATCGACGGTCTTCCCATTGATTTGCGCGGCCAGTGCTTGGTGAGGCCCTTTAAGATTCAATTTTTCTGCCAGGTCTTTGGCTGTACTTCTTTCAGGAAGTTCGCATTTTGACTGGTCTTTAAGGTATATAAACATAAATAGCGTCCGATAGTGGTCGATTATGCAATGATTGTAGCTTACAAAAGGAATTTCTCCGATTGGAAAAAATTTTAGCAGCGATGGACGTTCCTGTCACAGACCCCCTTTATGCGCATAAGCTGGCTGCTGCTCTTTGGTCGACTCGCCTCTTAAGCGGTGTAGAGAAAATGGTGGCCGATCCCCATCTCTCCCTCTCAGCGGACACCGATCGCTCGGGCTTGCAAGAGAGTACCGCTGTACGAAATATCTTGAAAGTCCGTCAGTTAGTTCAAGTTTTAATAGACGAACGTGGGGAGCTGGATGTGGCGCAAGTGCGCCAGGCGCACGCCGCGCTGCAGCAACATCTCTCCTCGCTTTTACCAGGTCGCCATTTAGACACCGTACGTAATCAGCATCTTTTAAAGGTGCTTACAAAATTATTGGAAGATCCGGCCTACAGCAAGCAGATCAAATTGATGACCCGTCCTCTTTCCCATCGAAAGGCCGAGCAAATCATCCGCGAAACACTCGATCTTTCCGAAGGGCACCCCATCACGGATGCCCATACACGGCAAGCCGTTTTAGCCGCTTGGATGACCACACTTCGCCAAACGGTCGGCTCTTGCTTTGCCACAGCCCCCGCTATTCTGGTGCACGACGAGCAGCCCCTTCAATTTCTCCAAGATCTCAATGAAATGCTTTCGACCGGAAGACTCAAACGGACGTTTCAAGGGATCGAGTATACCGTTCCGATTAGCACAAGTTGGGGAGCTGGCGATTTGAACCGCCTGGTAGAAGTGACGCCCTCTTGGAGCGCTTCGCCCGCACTTAAAGCGGCCTTTGAAAAAGAGGATATTCCTCTTGTTCCCGAGGATTTTAAAGCCGCTGTCGGTACATGGATCACCCCTGCGGCGTGGATACGAAAAAAATTGTTGGCCCATTTCCAACTCACCGAAGAGAAAATGCAAGAAGCCGCCCTGCGTCCACGTGCCCTCCAGCCTACATCGCTGATTGTGAATCCCCTTAGCGGAATGAATCAGAAGGGAGACGCTATTCTCCGTTTTGAAACCGCTTTAGAGCAGATCAAAAATAGATTCAAAAGCTTTGCAGACAATGCTCTCCTCAAAACATGGGAATTCACCTTCGCTTCCTTTGCTGAAACCAAGACCACCTTTACCCGTTGGAATCTTTACGCCAGTCTTGGATTTGGGCCTGAAGAAACAGGCGGTATTGGTGGCGTGATGTACAAGATGATCAAAGAGAAACTTGACCGGAGTAACCAAAAAGCCGCTGAATATCAGCAAGAATATGAAATGCTATACAGCCAGCTCAGATATCTCGAAGCCAAGATTAATCAAGCTTCCACCGAAAAAGAATTACAATGGGTGCGGGTCGAACATCAAAGCCGACTTAACGAGTTTCGTACGTTTGAAGAGATTCGAGACCGGGAAAGTCGGAAAGCCCAGCGCTATGCCCATCTTTTTAATGAACTTGTAGAACAATACGATCGCCTTTTTCCCTCTTACTTTCAGGAAGTTTACGATCCCGATATGCATGTCGCCGGAAATTTTTATGACGATAGTCCCGCTGGATTCCGTCTTCTTTTCAAACATGGACGCTCTAATACCTCCCTTTGGACCTCTATTTACACTCCACAAGAATATATGGAGGCTTTAGCCGCTTTTTTTGTAGCCACTGAATCTGAAGCGACACGTCTTCCCGAATTCGAAGGATTAGAACAAGATCTAGGTGAGATCACGACCGCGCTTGTGTCGCATGTAAAAACACATGAATTCCTAGAAAGTGCTTTTTTCCGCATGGGAGCCGCGCATCAAACCCTAGTTCCCAAAAAACCCCTTGAAAACCTCGATAAAATCGAAAAGAAACCTTGGGCCTATACCTCAGGGGGCTCACTCGACATGCTTGTCAGTTGCTATTTTGGACTTTCTGAAAAGCCAAAACAAGAAGAGAAGTGGTTTGAAAGCGAAATAGAACTCCTGGTTTTTATTCTCGATACTTTAAAAGCGATCCCTCACAACCAACTCGAAGGGCTCTCTTCCCTACTCATGCACTCACCCACCCACGCTTTTCTGCTTAAACCCTCTCTCGAACCCCTTAAAAAGGGGTGGCAAGCGGATCAATTCACCTACACGTGGGTGCGCGACTATCTCGTCAAACCAATGAGCGCTTTTTGGGATGCCCAACTTCTCGAAATGGAGCATTCCACCCTTCTTCTCGAACTTTTTAAAACACGCTATCCGCAACTCGCCCCCCGCCTTCAAGGCATCACTTCTCATTTTTTCCTCAAAATGACCTCCCGCGAGTGGCGTGATGTGGTCGCCTTCCATTTAGAGCGTGGCTCAACCGATCTCCTCGATGCGTTTCTCTTCGAAATGCTTCCTCTCACCCATTCCTCCGAACTTTTTTACAAACTCGAACAAATCCTCCTCAAAAGCGCCCCCGAAAAAGCATCCGAAGTCGATCGTCTTCTCCATCAAATGATGGGCACCTCCACCCCTTCCAAATACTTTGGTCGTCAAGACCTCTTCAACATGGCCCTCTCCGTCCTCATGGCCCTCTACCAAGACACCTCTCTGCCCTTCCCCGCCTCTAAACGCATTGCAGACGCCCTTATTCAACTCGGCTTTTCCGCGCCCATACCCATCTTCTTCGCCGACACCAACTGGGTCCGCGATTATTTCGCTTTTCTCATCAACCCAGGCACTGGTCGTCTTGAACTGTGGCGTGTCGACTGTATTGGTCTCCATGGTGCCCCCCTCTCCATCTGGAAGCCCTATCTCAATGGCACCGACCGCTCCCGCACCTGGGGTCTCTACACCCGCCCTTTTGAAACCATTCGTGAAGCTTCTCCCCTACTTAAGTAACTTATTTTCCAACCCTTGTTCTTTTTCATTCTAATTCTCGATTGACAAGATCCTTAAAAATAGGCGAATATGGTACCCAAATTTACATGCTGTTTTGGAAATACGACCTTTCGCATGACGACATAATAGGTTAAAGATGGAGAAAACAATGAATTTACTGAAGATCATTCTGCTATTAGCAGTGATGGGAATCTTTTCCTCGGTACAAGCCGACATTTTTGGTAATTCGAGTGGGGAAAGTGCCTTCGAAAAAGACCTCAATGAAAGAAATTTCGAGGCTCTAAAAGATTATGTGAATAACAAAAGAGCTGAAAACATTGCTGAAGAAGGTAGTAACAGACTCGTTATTAGTGGAGATGTCCGCTTCGAATGGAGAAATCTTTCCGAAAAAATTAACGGCAAACAAATTTTAGGAACAGGTGCTAAATATCCTACAAATTTTGTGAATCCGAAAACATGCAGCAATCAAGATATTCCCTATATAGATGGGACAAAAATAGTAGGTGTTCCTTACGCCGATGGAGTGGATATTATATCCGCCATTCCTCGTAATCAGTTTGATATCGAGTTCAACCTTCGCTTTGATTATAAGTCGGATAGAAGTTGGGCAGTTGCGCACCTTCAATTTGATAATGATGCAGGTGTCAATGATAATGGTTGGGGTTGTTTTTGCGATCCAGCAGGCTTTGATGGGAGCGGCGAAGTTAATGATATTTGCCTTAAAAAAGCTTACATGGGATACAACATTTTTTCTGGTGACTGTGGACGTTTAGATGTCGAGTTAGGACGTCGTGGTAACCTTTATAATGTCTTTGATTCTAAAATCCAATATTTAAGCCGTTTGGATGGTCTGTTGGTTAAATATACAGGCCAATGGGAATATGCTTCTGAATGGTATACAAAGGCGGCCGGTTTTGTTATCGATGAACGGTGCTCCCATTTTGGTTGGATCGCAGAGGCTGGATTATTAAATTTTGGAGATACCGGTTTTGATGTAAAATATAGCTTCATCTATTGGCCAAAGAATGGAGTAAATTCTTGCCAGCTTATTTCAGATCCAGCGGGTTTCCAATACCGAAATTCTCAATTGACCCTTTATTACCACTTAGACCCTTCCATTTTTTGTAGACCTGTTGAATTTTACGCGGCCGCAATCTACAACCACTCAGCAAAAAACGTGCGACAATATATTAATAATGCAAAACGTTTTCGCGCTGTAACACTAAGGGATGCTGAAAAAAATATTGTGTTTAAAGAAGATGCAACACCAATGAAAAAATTTGAAAGCTTCACAACTCACGATGATGTTTGCAAACATAACTATCCTTGGGCTTGGTACGTGGGCTTTATTATCGGAGAAGTCGTTAAAGAAGGGGATTGGTCTCTAGAAGCACGTTATGAGGTCGTTCAAGCTAACTCCATTCCGGATGGAGATGTAGCAGGCATTGGCAACGGCAACTATCTTAAAGAAACATACACAGCTCCAACTCGACGCGGTAATGTGAACTATAAAGGATGGAGAGTAGAAGGACTCTATGCTTTAACAGATGATATAAGTTTGGATGCCAAAATTGAGCATTCTGTCACCTACGATAAACATATTATCGATGGAGATAACAAATTCACTTGTTTTGAACTAGAAGCTATCTACGCTTTCTAATCTTTTATCAAAAGCCCCTCATCATGAGGGGCTTTTTGTTGTTCCACATGGAACTGCATTTGCATTTTATGCCGATTTTAACTTCGAAAATTTTTCTTCCGCCTCAAATTTTAACGCTTTTTTTATACTTCTTGTTTCTAATACCATCTACCTTTTATAAGTATAGAGGCTCTCAACACGGAGGATTCTGTGACTCGTTTCTTCTTTCTCTTTTTACTTGCCTCTTCATTATTAGCTGAAGAAGAGTATTTCCCTTCTACAGTCGATTACTCATTTGGACAACCTTCAGCTATTGCTGGAGGATGCATTAATGTGATCAATGGCCATTTCGTCGATTATGAACGAGATTTGACAATTGCCGGTCCTGAACCCCTAACGCTTGATAGGAGCTATTCAAGAAATGGATGGGCAACCAATCTAGAAAGCCAAATAGACGGATTTTACAAATCGAAAACAATGACATGGATAGGTCCTCTTGGAGAAAGTTGGGAATTCAAAGGAAATAAGAAGTCCCGCTCCTTTGATCCTACACAACTAAGAAAACTCTACGTCAATACAGGGTTTGGAGATATTGGAGGGCTGACAAATGCTGGTAATTTAGTTGTGAACACACGAGACAAAAAAACACTCGTCCTCAAAGGGTATTATAATTCAAAACTTGTTTATAGAAACACAGGAAGCTCTTTTCAGTTACGCGAACTATGGAAACCCAACTGTTGTATTCACTTTTCTCAAAATCATGTGGGAGCTACTACTAGACAAGGAGTACCTTACGCCAGTATTCAAATTTCAGATCATTTTAAAAAAGAAAATTCGCGAAACAAAAAAGTACAAACTCATTATCAATCACAGGATGGAAAGCACGTATATTATAATTTCCAAAAAGACATACTTGTAAGCGTTGAAAGAACTGAAAAATGTCGGGTTGATTACACATATATAGATTATTCCATTCCTTTTGTTAAAGGAAAAAATCTTCCTGGTGGTCGATATGTTAAATTTGATTATTACAGATCACAATACGTGACCGCAATTCATGAACCCGCAGGCCCAGGAGGTGTAGATGCCGTTTTGTACACATTCAAATATGAGCCTGGAAAAACGATTGTTACAGATGCAAATAGCAACGTTACTACCTATCATTTTAATCAAGTACGTTTGATCAACAAAACCAATCCCTACTTTCATGAACTCATGATCTGGGATGATGGACGAGGTTTGCTCCGTGAATATCGCGTCCAAAAGGACGACCATATTCATTTCCATAAAGTTCTCGATTATGATGGCAAAGGAAATGTCTTGTGTGAATCTCTCTACGGAGATGGACTACCTGGCTTACAGATTCATCGACAATACGATGTCGACTGCAATTTAATTTATGAAGAAACACCCAGTCAAATTAAGAAATGTACTTATCAAAATAAACAAATCGCCTCACGTACCATTCTCAGCAAGAGTCATCCTCAATACAAACGCGAAACCTTCCAGTACGACGATTGGGGTACGGTCTCTCGTGAAGAAGTCGATGATGGATATGAAAAAATCGTCACCTGCACTCATCGGAATGAACGAGGTCTCCCCGATGAAGTCATCGTCCATGGACATGATTACATCAGTCGCAACCTTTACAGCTATGACAGTTGGGGACGCCTTAATCTCCAAAGACGCCTTGATCAAAATGGAAACGATTTAGGACATGCTGCATGGGGCTACGATCCCCATAATAACTGCATCTTTGAAAGAGACTTTGAAGGCCGCATCACACATCGCGCCTTCGATCTACACCAAAACTGCGTGGAACTCATCCGTCCTGACGAGCTTAAGCTCACCTTCGAATATGACACCATGAATCGCCTCGTTGTTCAAAAAGAACACCACGCTGACAGCCTCCTCGTCACTACCCATGCTTATGATCTCTTAAGTAACCGCACTGCCACCACCAACTGGTACGGACAAACCACTCAATATGAATATGATGCCCTCAATCGAAAAGTCGCCACCATCCACCCCGACGGCACACGTGAAACCGTCACTTATAACGCCTTAAATCACATCGTCACTTCAACGAATGCCAACGGATATACCACCCGCTATGACCGGAACTGGAGAGGAAATCCAACACGTATCTACCATGCCGACGGCTCACAAGAAGGATTTATCTATGACAGTGAAGGACAACTTCTTGAACACCATCTACCCAATGGGTCTTTAATCGCCTACACTCTAGACTGGCAAGGACGCATCCTCAAAGAGCAAACACTTGATGCGAACCGCAAACCCCTCAACTCTCGAGAAAAAACATATTCCGCTTTCCACCTTCTTTCCGAAACTGAATATGAAGGCAATCTCACCACCTATGAATATGATGGACAAGGACGCTTAAAATCCGTTCAGCAACCCTACTCTCAAACCCGCTATACTTACGATACCTTAGGCCGCACCCGTAGCCTCGAACGGGTCGGTGTTGACATTCAGCACATGGAATACGACCTTCTCGGACGAGTACTCGATAAGAAAGTCTTTGATACCGCAGGTACTCTCCTTACCCACGACCAATATACCTATAACACCCGTGATCAAGTCATCGCTCATCACACTCCTTACAGCCAAGTCATCATCCGTTATGACACACATGGCATCCCTCTTAATTCTATCGACGCTGAAGGCTACGGCACGCATAGCTTCGAGAAATTTGATCAAGGCACACGCTACCAAGAAATCATCGACCCTAAAGGGATCCGTAAATGCATCCACTACAACATACGCGGTGTTCCCTCTGATATCGAAATTCTCGACTCCTTCGGCAACCCCCTCCAAAAAATCCACTACACCTATGATCCCTGCAACCGGCCTCTCACTGAAGTCCATGATGTCTTTGTCAATGGGCTGAAAACCCGCGAAGTTGAAAATCAAAAAAGCTACGACATTAAGGGCCATCTCATTCACATCCTCTATGGATGTAAAACGCCCGAACAACGTTCCCTTTGGTACACCTACAACGCCTCCGGCCAAAAAGAAACCGAAACAAGATCAGATGGACGCAAGATCCATTTTGTATACGACTCCTTAGGCCGCCTCTCCAATATGACAGCCGACGATCTACAGTATCACTACACCTATGACCGAAACCACAATCTCCTCACCGTCCAAGATGGAAAACAACTCACACAACGAGAGTATGACTTCGAAGGGAATATGACGTTTGAAAAGCAAGCAAATGGCTATGCTTCTCGCTATACCTACGAACCCCATCATCGACTTCTTACGTATAATGAGGTTCATTACGCATACCAAGGTGATTTTCTTAAAAAGGTGACCTACAAGGATCACATCACAAATTATACATACGATTCAGGCCGCCTTGTTACCAAAAACAATGAAACGCGCAGTTACACGCCGCGCAATTTGATTTCGCAAATTAAAACCCCTTCCTACAAAGAGATATGTGCCTATGATGAAGTAGGAAATCTCGTATCTCAAAATGACAAGATTTTTACTTATGATTTGCTGAATCAGCTGAATTCCGAACCTAAACATACTTACACGTACGACTCTCTCAACAACCGTGTGATTTCCGACAATCAAACCTGGAATGTCAACTCTCTTAACCAACTTACTCAAACAAAAGAAGGTACATTTTCCTACGATCTAGATGGCAATCTTCTCCAAACTCCCTCCCTCTCTTGCAAATACGATGTTTTAAATCGATTGATCGAAGTGAAAACACCCAAAGTTCACACCACTTATACCTACGACCCTTTTAATCGCCGTCAAACTAAAACCGTCAATGGCAAGATAGAAAACTACTATTACATGGGGCAAAACGAAGTAGGCTCTGAAAATTCTTACCGTGTCCTGGGTGTTTCTAACGGGGCTGAAATAGGAGGTGCTGTTTATATTGAGCACAAAGGCTCCTCTTACATCCCCACTCATGACCATAATGGCAATATTGTCCAGCTCTCCTCTTCCTCAAAACTCAGGTGGGAAGGAGATTATTCGGCGTTTGGGATTCCTTTGCAGGACAATCCAATTCCTTGGGGGTTTTCTTCTAAGCGATTAGATCCTGAAACAGGTTGGATTTATTTTGGTTGCCGCTACTACGATCCCGCCCATGGTCGCTGGACGACTTCCGATCCTATCGGTGACCGTGATGGTCCTAACCTCTATGCTTATCTGCAAAATAGTCCTCTCACAGCTTTGGATCTCTACGGACTCTATTCGGATGAGGGTCCTAATTTGTTCGACACGAATCGCGAAAAACAGGTTGAACAAAGACAGAAGGATAGAAATGAGCTTGGGCGATCACGAGAACTGGCTGAGGAGGTCTTAAGAAGTGATTCGTATAAGGAAAATTATTCTCCCTCATTAAGGCTTGATTTTTTATTCCCCAATCGCGAAAAAGCGTGCCTGATTTCAATTAAAGGATTTGATGAAAAACCAGGCAAAGATCTTTCTCATATGAATGGCATTTTCACCTCTAAGGATCAGGCAATAGCTGTAGCAAAATCTATGGCCAATCTTTTTAGTTGCAATGTCACCTTAGTTTATAATCCGACTCATGATGGAGTGGATATTATAGAATGCCTTTTAGCATCGCTTGGTATTACTACGGAACCGGTAGCACTTTTGCAACAGCATTTAAGCAATTTTTTTAAAAATGCCCCTTCTTCTGCTACGGCTATGGTTACAGCCTTTAGTCAGGGATGTATTCATACTAAAAATGCTATGAGCACTTTTGACCCTATTCTTCGAAAAAGGGTTGAAGTATTAGCCGTGGCTCCAGGTGGGTATATACGACCTGAACATTGTAAAAGAGTAGTTCATTTGAGAAACGCAAGTTTTTTAAGAGATTTTGTTCCCCACTTTGATATAGTGGGTGCGTGGATGGCACGAGACACAATTATGAATTTACCTTCTGCACCAGGCACACCGTGGCACGATCATAGTTTTTTGAGTCCGACCTATGATGAAGAGATTCGAAAAAATATATCTAACTACATGAAAAATTAATGAAGTTTATATTTTTTTTGTTCAATCTATTATTTATTAGTTATTTGAGCGCAGGTATGAACAACGACCCTAATCGTATAATTAGCTCTATAAACAAAAAGCTAGATTTAAAAATTACTTCCCAATTTCCTATTATATTTTCTTATGATGTACGAAGATGGGATAACGGTGTACAATTGGTAGGCCTTTCTTACCGTACTGTAGGCCCTTTAAGCAAAAACAAAATTAGAGAAATCATTGTCAAAAGTATTGAAATTATCCTTTTTGAAGTAAATTCCGATGTCTATATACGTCCATTTTTAGCTGTATATCCCTTTCCATTAGAACGGATTGAATTTAATCTCTTCTTAAAAGCCCCGGATGGCGGAAAAATTGTATATCCTCATATTTCAGTTGGAGGGTTTATACATAACGAAATAACTTACTCCTATCAAGATCAAGAGCCCTGGACGCCCTATAAAGAAGAAACCGTTGAGTCTTATGAAGAGGCTAAACGGATTGTGGAAGAGAACAAGGGAAAATAAGCCCCTTCTGATTGTTTGAAGATAGATGTTCATCTATCTTCATTTTAATGCGTAGAAGTTGTTGGTGATGGCATTGTTTTAAACACAAATGTGTGGGAGGATAGGTGCGTTTTGTCTTTAAAAAGGGGAAGTTTATGCGTTTTCTGGTTTATGGCTTTATGATGCTTTTTTTTCTGAACGGTGAGATGGATTTTGTTGTAGCACCCGTGGAGCCAATGGCGGGATTTCCTACTTATCATTTCATAGTTAAAGATGCTCAAGAAGATATTTTTGATTTAAAAATGACCAGCTTCTCAGTGTATCATATCTTTGAAAAAGTGAAACTCCAAGATGGAGTCCTTAAGAATTCGGAAGGAGCGGAACTGACTCAGATTTTAGGCGGTTTTTCTTGCGGAGAAGGAATTTTATATACATTGAAAGGGGCTGAAAAAGAGTGGCATACGGTTGTCATCCCCTACCCAATTAAGGCTAAAAATGGAGATAACCAATTGATAGAGGCGTTATTGCTTGATGCAACGGGATGCCATTTTTGGGTAGCTTTTAAGGGGTTTAAGCCGAACGTAGAATTAAGAGTACAAACGAGCCTTTCATCTAAGCAAACGGAAACGGCAATGGTGAAAATAAATAAAGATGGTGAGGGTCATATGGATTTGACCGTGGGAGACTTTAAGGCAAAGGAAGGGGTTTTCCGTGTTGTGGCGTATTCTACAGAAGGGAAACCTGTGGTGTTGAACCATCTGTGGGGCAAGGCAGCATTTTATCCTCCTAAAGAAATTTATCAGATTTTGGGACGGAAGGGTTAGTGATTGCGGTATTGGAGGATGTTGCGTTCGATGGTGGAGCTGATGCGGGGGTAGTGGCTGGGGAGGAAGAGGGTTTCGAGTTTGGCGAGGGAGTGGTTGGCGGCGGCGAGGTCGAGTTCAAAATCGAGTTCGGAGGGAGAGCGTAGGCCGCGGATGAGGCCATCCCAGATGAGGATTTCAGTATTGGGAGGGGCTTGTTGGCGTAGGAGGGCGGCGCGTTTTTCGGAGGTGTAGAAAGGGGTTTTGAGAGGGTTGATGGCCGATGGCGACGAGAAGGTGTTCGGTGAGGCGAGAGGCGCGTTGGGTGATGTCGAAGTGGCCGATGGTGGGGGGATCAAATGAGCCGGGATAGAGGAGTGATTTAAGCATAATGGTAGAGCCTTTCCCGTTGATCAATGAGGCGGAGACGCTGGAGTTGAGTGGAGTCAGGAGGCACTTTTTCTTCGAGGAAAAAATGGCCTTGAGGAGCGAGAAGGGAGGAGGTGTCGATCCAGTCCAGGAGCCATTGAGTGAGAGGACCGGCTTCGTAAGGGGGATCGGCGTAAATGAGAGAGAAGGTGTTTTTAAGTCGTGGAAGGACCTTTTGGACGTCGCCACTCATGACATGGCATTGATCGGCAACGCCTAGAGAGGCAATGTTGGTATGAAGGGCTTTAAGCGCTTCTCGATCTCTTTCCAAAAAAGTAGCTGAGAGGGCCCCACGACTTAAAGCTTCGAGGCCAATGGCTCCGGAGCCTGCAAACAGATCGAGGAAAGTGGCCCCTTCGATTTGGTTTCGGCAAATATTAAAAAAAGCTCCGCGTAGGGCAGATGAGGTGGGTCGGGTCCGATCATGCTTAGGAGCCACTAAACGGCGGCTTTTATAAGTCCCTGCGATGATCTGCATCACTCTTTCACATGAAAGGGAAAGGTAATGGGGGCCATGTCGGGTGAAGAGGCTTTAATTTCGTAAGTTCCTTTAGGCCACCCCTCGCTTGGAGGTGTAAAGCTAAAGGTCAAAAGGGATTCTCCCGGATAAGTGACTTCCATGTCTAAGGGAGGAATGGAGCTATTTGAATCCACATGTATTAAAAAGATCTCTACTTTTTTACCGATGATGCCTCCTTCAATATAGAGATTAGCAAAGAGTTTGGCTTGAGGATCTTCGATGTTTTCCAGGGCTTTTTTGACGATCCCTTTTTCATCTGTTTCGGTACCAAATTCAATCTTGGTCAATTTAAAAGGGGCGTTGGTGCCACTATAAATCCGAATTTGCACAATTTTCCATTGTCCTTCTTCGTCAACGAGATCATATTCAGCTAACCCTGTTGCCTTGTCTTCACCGGTAAGCGTGGTCGTATAAGTGCCGACGTTTTCCTCAAAGGTCAATTTATCAAACGTAATACCGGTGTTCTTAGAGAAGAGAGAAGATTTTTGGATAAACGCTTCAAAATTGGGATAGGAAGTGGCTTCTTTGAATTCTTGCGAAGTGTAAGTCTCATAGGCATCTTTGATGTTGCCTTTGCGGATGGTGTTGAGTTGCTTTTGGATCAGAGTTTGCAATTCTTTTTCATCAAATTCGAGTGTTTCTTCTTCCGATTGTAAATGGATGCCATTCACCTTCCATTTTCCCTCTTCGATGATGAAAGAGGCCAGCATATCGAAATTTTTGCCTTGGCTTTGAATATTGAGAGATTCGATGACCCCATTGTCTTGTGTGATGGTGTCGAGAATTTCATAGTTTTTGTAATTGAAAAGTTCAGGGTTTTGTTGGAGATATTCTTGGATTTGCTCACGTGGCGTGGTTTTTCGAAATTCATTTGTCACATTGTCTTTGTAAAGCGTGTCAAGATCCCGATTTTTGAGCGATTGGAGCAGAGAGTCTAAAGCCTCTTCCACGGTATTATCCGCTTTAAACAGAGGGCGCACGGCTATCGTTTTGATTTTCCATTTTCCTCCTTCTTCAATCATTTTGTATTCGATAACCGGATAAGGACCTGGATAGTTTTCAATTTCAGCGATCACAAAAACTTTCCCACTCGCATTGCTTTTTTCTTCTAAATGGATGGGGTAACGGGTGAGTTCTTCTTGGTGGTTTTGCACAAAATCGCGGAAATTTTCAAGAGAGGTTGCGTTTTGAAAATCTTTTGAAGTGTAGTCATAGTAGGCGGCTGTCAGGCGGTCCTCTTTGATGGCGGCGAGGTTATGTTTTACAATATCGAGGGGGGAGGTGCTCTTCCAAAAGAGAAAGATGAAAGCGAGTAAACAGGCCACAAACAGGCCGAGCAGAATTTTGAAGAAGTTGTTCATCGGTAACCTTGTTTAGAAAAATTTACCATTCGTTCCCATAGCTCTCAATGAGTTGAAGGGCACGTGTCGGATCATTGATCCGGAGGTGTTCATAGATTTTTAAACCATCAGCTGCGCGGCTTTGTTTAAAATAAAGTGAGCCGAGCTTAAACAGGCTGTCGCTATCGCCTGGGCGCAGTCTAAGCAATTTTTCGTAATGGGCAATCTCCTGAGCGGGTTGATTCAGATCGTGATAGCTATACGCCAATTGAGCATGAACCCACGGATCTTCGGGATTTAAATCTTCGAGGATTTTAAATTCTTCGACGGCTTTTAAAGCGGCTTCTTTAAACGGTTCTTCTTGTTCAGCTCCGCGATATAAGCCGGAGAGCATGACATAAGCGGTGGCCAGCGCAATATGCACGTCCGATTTGGTGGGATTGGTTTTGAGAAGGGCCAGTTGTTCTTGGACGGCTCCTTTTAACAAAAGTTCTTGCAGACGAAAAATAAGAGGATGAAAAAAACGGCGACTCAAGGGAGATAAAAAAGAGGCGAGGTAACGTTCTTCACGTCGTTCTAATTGATTGGCAAAATAAGCGGAGGCACTCGCAACGGCAGCGTGATGTTCCATATGGCCCGGTGTATATCCAATCCGTTCACGACACTTGTCTACAAAATGACGTTGCAGATCTTGCAATTCGGTTTCGAGAGAGACTTGCTGATATTGTCCCAGCATCACACCACCAAACAACGTCAATAAGAGACCTGCGATGGCAATTCCTACCCATCCTCCCTCGATCAAGTGCGAAAGAAAAAGCGCTACGGCTAGTGTTTGGATAGCGAGAAGAAGGACCCAAATCAAGCCGTAGTAAAGCTGACGACGAATAATATGATCGAGTCGCAAACAAAAGGGAGCGGCAATGTCATCTGTGGTGATCATGACATGCAAGATAGCATGCTTTAAGCGGGGGTTTCAACAGGAACTTCTTCTTTTTGAAAGACTAATAAACCTATGAAAACAATGACCGCAGAAAGATAAAAAGGGAGCGTCACGACTTCACCAAAATAGATCCATCCAAATAAGGCGGTAAAGAGGGGTGTTGAAAATCCCGCAAGTGACATCAGAGTGGCCGAATAACGCTGCAACAGCCATCCGTATAAGTTATAGCAAATCATATTGGAAATCAGAATCAAACCGGCTGCGGCTGCTAGAAAAGGACCCCATTCTGTGACAGGTACAGGTTCCCACGTTTCAACGGCGGCGGAATGAATCAAGGCCATGGCTCCTCCGACTAACATACTCAAGCCATTTGCCATCAAAGGACTGTATTGATCTTCTCGTACTAGTTGGCGTAGGACAATCCATCCATAGACGCTAAAAAGGGCGGCTCCCACAACGGCCAGTTCAGGCCATGAGAAATACCCTAACTCGCCAGCGGACAATTCGGTGGCTGAATGCGTGAGAAGAATGGGGAGGAACCCCATAAATCCAATGGCGATTCCCAGGCACTGCCTTCCATTTAATTTTTCCGAAAAAATGAGATAGGAGAGAAAAGCGGACACAAAAGGGGAAAGGCTGTAGATAAAACAGGTTTTAAAAGTCGTTAGATACTGTAGGCCCCAAAACTCACAGATGTTTGTTAAATAAATATTAAAAAAGGCAAGCTGCAAAATACGAAAAAGGCCTCTTCGCTCCCATTTCCACTCATTGGGACGCAAAAAAGCGATGAATCCGAGCATGAGGACGCCGGCAACCGCCATGCGGGAGCCGACAAGAAAAAGGGGAGTCGTATATAGTAACGCTGTTTTTGCCAGGATAAAGACGCTAGCAAAAAGGGCATATAGAAGAACGATAAGTGCCATAAGTACAACGACTATACTTTATTTTAGGATTTAAAATCCATGAAGCTTTTAATTATTGAAGATGAGCCAGACATTGCCTCTCTTGTTAAAATGCAAGGTGAGCTCCAAGGATATGAGATGGTCGTGGAGCGGGACGGACTGCTAGGTCTGCTGGGTGTAGAAAAAGAAAAGCCCGACCTCATCCTTCTGGATATTATGCTTCCTGGACAAAGCGGTTTGGAAGTGTGTCGGAAAGTGCGGAGTAATCCTCAGCTTCAAGGCATCCCGATCATTCTCATGTCGGCAAAAAGTGAAGAGCTCGATGTGGTACTCGGACTTGAAATGGGGGCAGATGACTATGTCACTAAACCTTTTTCTCCAAAAATTCTGTTCTCTCGCGTCAAAGCGGTTCTGCGTCGCCGACAAAATACGGCTGTTCCTCCCCTTCTCTCCTTTGGTCCTTATACGCTCGATGCCGATCAATATATCGTCAAAAAGGGGGTGGAAACGATTTCTCTGACTCTCTCCGAGTTTGGTATTCTCAAACGTTTGGCCCAAGCCCCTGGCAAAGTGCTCACACGCAATCAGCTTCTGGACGGCTTATCGGATGAAGAGGCCTTCATCATCGATCGAAATATCGATGTTCATGTCGCTTCTGTTCGTAAAAAACTAGGACGCGAATTTGATTGGATTGAAACGGTACGCGGAGTGGGTTATCGCTTCAAACACGACGAAGATAATTGATTAACCTGTGGTGACAGGAGTTGGTGTGGGTAAAGAGAGCTCTAGCTTTTTTTTACCTGCCAAGACAATGCGCAAGGTGTGATCCGAGACCGCGGTTAAATCTGTAATTATTTTATTTCCTGACCATAATGCAACTTTTTGCATTGTCTCAACATTCACCGCTTCTACAGTTCCATTTTTCAAAGCCGTTATCACACAATTACCACAAATAATGGGAGAGATTTTACATTTAAAAATCACTCTTAGGAGTGGATGTTCGTTTGTAGAGAAAAGGGGTGTGGTGGAGGGTAAGTCAGCGAGGGTATCACTGTTTAGGGAAAGGGGGATTTTATGATCCTCCGACCAAACAACAAAGCTTGTCCGGTGATGAGTGAACTGTAGGCTTGGGTCAAAAGAGGTTTGAAGAGGATTAACTCCTACTATAGCTGCTTCTGAATGAGAAGAATGGGAGACGATAAAAGTAGACTGCTCTCCGTGCGGAGATTCGTCAAAATCGATTCTTATGCCCTCTCTATCGACAAGGTGGGATCCACTTTCGAAAACAGGACAATTTCTGAAGACAAAACCTTTTCGAGGAGAGGGTACAAAGGAGGTAAAGAAATTCATTTCTGTCTTTAAGCAAAGAGTGAGAACTCCGTCTACGAGAGCCATATAGAGATATTCAGATGTAGTAAGAATGGAGGTAGGTTCAGAGGCAAAAATACGAAGGGTGTGAGGGGGATGATCGGAGAAGCCGCTGAGAATCTGTTGACCAATGACTGCCAATCTGCGGTTGTTAA
>Ga0105046_10000442_pt1 | contig 57413 bp, 50 predicted proteins | sample MAT03_FD_78385 | JGI IMG/M metagenome (GOLD analysis project Ga0105046, IMG submission 78385) | Freshwater microbial communities from Lake Fryxell liftoff mats and glacier meltwater in Antarctica - MAT-03 (megahit assembly) | ecosystem: Environmental > Aquatic > Freshwater > Ice > Liftoff...
GACCTACGAGATCACCGAGTTCGAACTGCCCCCCGAGCCCGAGCCCGAGCCCGAGCCCGAGCCCGAGCCCGAGCCCGAGCCCGAGCCCGAGCCCGAGCCCAAGCCGATCGTCAATCCGGTCCCGCCGAGCAAGGTCAGCACACCCAAGCCCGAGCGCGCCGTGAAGCCCGCGCCGATCTCCGACAAGCCCGAACCCGACGAGCCCCCGCCACCGTTTCGCATGGACCAGAGCCAGACCGCGCAGTCCGGTAGCCCGGTCAAGGTCAACGTTGGCACCCCTGGCGGCGTTCCTGGCGGCACCGGCGACCCCAACTCGAAGGGCAAGGGCAGCCGCCCGGCCGACGCGCCCGTCGGCGACAGTAACGCCACCCCTTGGGAGCCGCGCGGCGAGCTCTACATCCGCGAATTACCGCAGGTCCTCAGCGTGCCGCAGGAGCAGTGCCCGGCGGTGCAGGAGCTCGGCATCGAGGGCGTCGTCATCCTCACCGTGCAGGTCCGCCGCGACGGCACGGTCAAGGAAGTAAAGATCGCCAAGGACATCGGCCACGGCTGCGGCAAGGTCGCCGCGAAGGCCCTGCGTCGCGCCCGCTTTAAGCCCGCTGTCGCTACCAATGGCCAACCCGCAGACTTCGAGCTGCGCTACGAGTACGAGTTCCAGCTCAGCGAGTGAGCCGCCCGTTCATGTCCCTCCGGACGACCATCACCGCCGCCCTCCTGGCCCTCGCCTCGAGCTCCGCCTCCGCCTCCGCCCAGGCGCCCGAAGGCTATGAGGCGCCTGTCCTGCAAGTCGGCGTCGACCTCGACTACCCCGAAGCCCTGCGCAGCCTCCCCGAGCCACCCGCCGGCCGCATCGAGCTCAAGTACGTCGTCGGCGTCGACGGCGTCCCCCGCGAGATCGAGGTCACCAAGGGTGTGCACCCGACCCTCGACGCCGCCGCCCGCGACGCCATCGCCCGCCTGCGCTACCAGCCCGGACAACTGCGCGGCCGCCCCGTCGAGGTCGTGCTCGCCCTCGGCCTCGACATCGCGCCGCCGGTACCTGTCTCTCCGGACAGCCCGCCAGGCGCCGACCCGGCCGACCGACCGGGCGTCACACCTGTCTCTCCGGATAGCTCCGCCACACCTGTCCCTCCGGACAGCTCGCCCGCCGACGCCCCCGAGCGCCTGCGCGGCCGGATCCTCTCTGCCGGCCAGCGCACGCCGATCGCTGGCGCTGCGATCCTCGTGCTCCCGGCCGCCGCCGACGAGCCGACCGGTCAGCTCCGAAAGCAGCGCTACGGCGAGGACCCACCGCCCGCCTGGACCATGCGCGCCGTCACCGACATCGACGGTCGCTTCAGCCTGCGCGGGGTCCCGAGCGGCAAGCTGCGGGTCATCGTGCTGGTGCAGGGCTTCGAGCGCCTCGAGGCCGTCGAGCGTCTCGGCGACGGCGAGCGCCTCGAGCTCGCCTACTACCCGCTCCCGCTCAACTTCAACCCTTACAAGACCGTCGTGAAGACCCGCCGCGACGACAGCGGCGAGGTCGACCGCCGGACGATCAACCCCGAGGAGATCAGCAAGCTCCCCGGCACCCAGGGCGACGCGCTCAAGGCGATCCAGAACTTCCCTGGGGTCGCGCGCGCCCCCTTCGGCGCCGGTCTGCTGGTGATCCGCGGCGCCGCGCCCAGCGACTCCGCGACCTTCCTCGGCTACCACGAGATCCCCCAACTGTTCCACTTCGGCGGCCTGGTCAGCGTCTTCAACGCCGACATCTTGACGCAGATCGACTTCGTGCCCGGCAACTTCGACAGCCGCTTCGGCGACGCGATCGGCGGCATCATCAACGTCTCGCCGCGCAAGGGTCGGCGCGACGGCTTCCATGGGTACGTCAAGAGCGACGTGTTCGACACCGGCATCCTCGCCGAGGGCCCGATCGGCAAGGGCTCGCTGATCATCGCCGGTCGGCGCAGCTACATCGACGCGATCCTCCCGGCCGTGATCCCCAAGGACGCCGGTCTCAACTTTACGCTCGCCCCGCGCTACTACGACTATCAACTGCTCTTCGACTATCCCGTCTCCGGCGGCGAGTTCTCCGCCCGCGTGTTCGGGTCCGACGACCGCAGCAAGCTCCTGTTCTCCGCCGCCAACGACACTGACCCGAGCAACAACGCCGGCCTCGAGACCATCCAGTTCTTCCACCGCGCCGACCTCGTCTATCGCAAGACTCTCGGCCCGTGGGAGTTCCTGGTCACGCCCTCCTACCGCCGCGACAACATCTCCTTCCTGATCGGCGACGCCTTCCGCTTCCTCGTGGTCACCGACACCTTCTCCGGCCGCGCCGAGCTGTCGCGCACGCTCAGTCGCCACGCCGGCATCCGGATCGGCACCGAGTTCGTCAGCTCGAGCTACGACCTCGCCGTCGCCATCTCGTCCGCCGGCGTTGGCGGTGGCGGCGGCGGCTCGAACCCCGGCGGCCAGAGCTCTAACAACAGCGCCACCCTGATCCGCCCCGCGCTCTACCTGACGATCCCCATACGCCTCGGCGAGCGCGTCACCCTCTACCCCGGCGCCCGGCTCACCTACTATGGCGCGCCCTTCACCCGCACCATGGTCGAGCCGCGCCTGCGGATGACCTGGGACGTCACCGACCGCACCACCCTCAAGGCCGGCGTCGGTCTCTACGCCCAGACCCCCCAACCCCGCGAGTTCGACGCCGTGTTCGGTAATCCACGCATCGGGCTCGAGCACGCCCTGCACACCAGCTTCGGCGTCGCCCAGACCCTCCCGCGAGACATCACCCTCGAGGTCACCGGCTTCTACAAGAACTTGTGGGGCCTCTCGCGCGGCTCGTCCGACCTCCAACTCGTCGATGGTTTGCTACGCCCCGAGAACCTCGCCAGCACCGGTCGCGGCTACGTGGTCGGCGGTGAGCTGCTGCTGCGCAAGGCGCTGACCCGCAAGCTGTTCGCCTGGCTCAGCTACACCCTCATGCGCAGCGTCCGGCGCGACACCCCGGACGAGCCGGCCTACCTGTTCGGCTTCGACCAGACCCACATCATGACCGCGATCGCCAGCTACAAGCTCCCGCACAACTGGCAGGTCGGCGCGCGCTTCCGCCTGGTCTCCGGCAACCCCTACACGCCCGTGCTCGGCGGGGTGTTCGACGCCGGCGACGGCGGCTTCATCTCCGTCTCGGGCCCGCGCAACAGCGCCAGGCTGCCAGCCTTTCACCAGCTCGACCTGCGTATCGACAAGCGCTGGCTCCTGCGCCGCGTCAGCGTCGACGCCTACCTCGACGTGCTCAACATCTACAACCACGCCAACACCGAGAGCCTGCAGAACAGCTTCAACTTCCAGACCACCGCCCCGATCGCCTCGCTGCCGATCCTCCCCTCCGTCGGACTGCGCCTCGAATGGTGATGCCACCCCACTGGTACGGGAGTCCCCGCTCGCGATATGCTCGCGTCGTGCTCCGCCGCCGCCTCGCCCTGTACCTGGCCCTTTGGTCAGGCGCGCTGTCCAGCGCCTGCGGCGGCGACCTCCCGATCTCCGAGCGGATCGCCAGCACCCGGGTCCTGGCGATCCGCAACGAGGTCCTCACCCCGCTCTACCCCGACCCCGGCCCCGACCTCGGCGTGCGCTGCGAGGCCTTGCCCTTCGAGCGCGTACGCCTGACCCCCTGGGTCGCCACGCCCACCGGCCTGCTCGACCTCACCGGCCCCGACTTCGACCCGCTCTACATCGCCTGCAACCTCGGCCCCGGGCAGGGTCTGTTCGCCTGCCTCAAGGCCGCAGTGCCGACCACGCTCGCCGAGATCCCCGAGTGTCCGGTCCCCTCGTTCATGGACCTCGACCCCACGTCGATGTCCCTCCCGGACCCGCCGAGCCCCTGCATTCTCCCCGCGGACCCCACAGACGACGGCGCCCAGGACTTCACGATCCCCTTCGCCTCGGCCCTGCTCATCGGCGGCGACCTCGAGATCACCATGATCAGTCGCAGCCCCGGTTCGCCCGACACCGAGGCCTGCGCCACCGCCCTGCTCGCCAACGACGCTGACCTCCCGCACGACTGCCTCTACGCCGTCCAGCGGATGCCGGTCGGCCCGAGCGAGCGCCTCCTGCTGCTCGCCGCCGAGGCCGGCGTGATGCTGCCCCCCGAGCTCGGCGAGCCCCCCGACCCCGCCGACATCCCCGACGGCGACCGCAACCCGCGGATCCTCGACTTCAGCGTCATCCTCATCCGCGACGGCGAGGGCACCAAGCTCGGACCCCAGCCTCGTGGCGCCGTCCTCAAGACCCGACCCGGCGATGTCCTGAGGATCTCGACCAACGCCCCACCCACCGACCTCCAGGACTTCCTGGTCCCCGTCAACGGCGGCGCCGGCGGCACCCAGACCCAGACCGAGTCCTTCGACGGCTCATGGTTTCGCAGTTGGGGCACCCTGCTCGCCAACGGCAGCGACGACGCCCTCAGCGAGAACGAGTGGCGCATGGAGATGGGCTCGCAAGACGAGGACGAGACCCCACCCGACGGCCGCGCGACTCTGTTTTACGTGCTCCGCGACGGCCGCGTCGGACTCGACTGGTGGTGGATCTCCGTCGAGGTCGCGCCGGAGCCGTGACTTCAGGCTCAGGCGGGCCCAAACAGCCGTGAAACCGGCGAACCCCGGGCGCTGGCCGCGGGCGCCGCAGCGTTCGCCGCCCCACCGCCCGGGCACTCCACCGCTTGACCCCGGCAGGCGAGGACGCTATCAGCCTGGGGCCCCTCGTGTCGCTCTCCCTCGCCATGCTGCTCGCCGGCCTCACGGTGAGCCAGACCCCGACGGCCAACCCCGAGTCGCAGCAGCGCATTGAGCCGCCCGTCGTCACCCCGCGGCCCGCACCCGACGTGCAGTCGAACTCAGGCACGGCGTCTCCCGGCATGGCGCCGCCCTCGACCGCGCAGTCGACCCCCGGCACCGACAGCACCGCGCCTGGACGCACGCCGCTGCGTCGCCCCGGCAGCGAGGCGTTGCCGAGCCAGCCGCCGAGCACCAGCGGTCAGCCCGGTCCGAGCCCCACGCGGCCGACGGTCGCCGACGGTCGCAACCCTGGTGAGCTGTATCCGCTGTCGTTTGCCACCGAGTCACTCGAGCTGAGTCAGGTGTTGAAGACGGCGCTGGACAACAACCTCGACCTGCGTTCGTCCGCCTTCGACGTCGCGATCTCCGAGAAGAACATCATGGTGGCGCTCGGCGCCTATGACGTGTTCATGACCAGCTCGCTGTACGCCGAGAAGGCCATCACTCCGCAGCGTGGTTCGCAGTTGGCCTTCAACCTCGGGCAGACCCGGGTCGGCGGCACCGTCGGCTTCGAGCGCAAGCTCGAGACCGGCGGCACGATCAACCTCACGATCGGCGCCTCGCGCACCCTGTTCCTCCAGCCGCTCGTGATCGGCAACGCCTCGGCCGGCACCGTCAGCCTCGGCAGCTACGCGGTCGCGCCGACGCTGACGCTGACCCACCCGCTGCTGCGCAACGCCGGCTTGCGGGTCAACCGCGCCGACATCGACCGTGCCCGCCTGGCGACCACCCGCGCCGAGGCCGGCGAGATGCTCAGCGCGCAGACGATCGTCCGAGACCTGATCCTCGCCTACTGGGACCTCCTGTTCGCCAGCCGCGACCTCGACAACAAGCGCCGCAGCGCCTCGACCACCGCGGAGCAGCACCGCCGCATCCAGGCCGAGGTCGCCGCCGGTCGCAAGTCGCAGCTCGACCTCGACACGATCTACCAGTCGCTGGTCGCCCGCGAGAACGACGTCGTGCTCGCGGAGAACGTCCTGCTCGACCGCAGCCTGACCGTGCGCACGCTAATGGGCCAGGACTTCGTCGACCGCAAGGTCCTCGGCATCATCCCGCAGACCGACCCCCAGGCGCTCGCGCTGACACCAGTCGACCTCAACGCCAAGGTCAAGCAGGCGCTCGAGGGCCACCCGCAACTGCGCCAGTTGGAGATCAGCCTCGCCAGCCAGCGCGTCGACGAGCTCGTCGCCGCCAACAAGCGCATGCCGCAGCTCGACGCCCGCGTCGTGTTCACCCCCCAGGGTCGATCGATCGACACCCGCGCGCAGCCCTCCGCCGGCACCCCCGCCATCACCGGCAACTGGGGGCAGGCGTTCCAGAACTTCTTCAACCGGGGTGAGGCCGCCGAGACCAGCGGTGTGCTCGCCGACTACCAGGTCCGCGCCGAGCTCACCTTCGCCTGGGACATCCAGAACCGGGCCCCGAAGGCCACCCACGAGCGCATCGTGCTCGAGATGCGGCGCGCCGAGGCCCAACTGCGGCGCAACCGGCAGAACATCGCGATGTCGGTCATCCGGGCCGTCAACGCCCAGAGCACTGCCGGCGCCCGCATGACGATCACCTCCGAGTCCGTGCGCCTGGCCCAGTCGAACCTGCGCGCCGAGGAGGCCCGCAACCGCGTCGGCCGCTCCACCAGCTACGACGTCCTGTTTCGCCAGGACGAACTGGCGATCGCCGAGTTCAACGCCCTCAACGCCCAGATCGACTACCTCCGGGCCAGCGTCGACCTCCAGATGTTGACCGGCGAGCTGCTCCATTCGTATGGGCTCGAACTCGCCAGCCGATCGGCGCGTATGTCGCAAGACGACCAGTCGAAGGCCGACCCCGGCCGCTACGAGTGAGTCGCGGCTGGATCTTCAGCCGAGCACTTGTGGGGTAAACCGGACGCGTGATAGCTTCGTTTTGAGCTCGCCCCAGGGAGCCAGAGGAACAGTCCATGTCTGAGATCGCCGACAACAAGTGGGAAGTGGAAGCCTCCAAGCCGCCGATCAGCACGGTCTCGGGTATCGCCCAGATCCTGCTCATCGCCGCGTTCGCCGGCGTTTTCGTGTACATCCTGCAGGGCTCCGTCCGCGGCATGTTCCAGGAGAAGAAGGACGGCCTCGCCGAGAAGATCGGCGGCATGACCAACGAGGCCGCCGAAAAGAAGTGATCTCCTTTCGATTACTTTCTGGGTGCGCGTGCCCATGCGCCGCGCCCGGAGTGTGATCGCAAAAATCGATCCCCGACGCGAGCTGGTCCCTGCGGACCGGCTCTCCTCGTTTCTGGCGCCCCGGTTTTCAGCTCAAACCAATGAAGGCCATTAGTTGGCCGATGCCCGCGCCGTCGCGGCGGTAGGAAAAATAGCGGCCCGGGTCGCTGAAGGTGCAGCCGCCGACCCGGGAGATCGCTCCGGCCGGAACCCCCGCCGCCACCAGTTGGGCCCGCACCGTGGCGACGAGATCGACGTGCGGTCGGCGTCCCTCCGCGTGGCGCACGAACTCCCCCGGAAACTGGGCCGCGACCTCCTCGCCGACCTCGAAGGCCTCGACCTCGATGCACGGACCGATCGCCGCCAACATCGTGGCCGGCGCGACGTGCTCCGACAGCACACGAACCGTCGCCGCGGCGATGTCGGCGACCGTGCCCTTCCACCCGCTGTGTACCGCCGCCGCCACCGTGCCCGCGAGATCCGTCAGCAAGATCGGCACGCAGTCGGCCGTCAGTACGCCAGCGACCAGCGGCCCGTCGTCACGGTGGACCCACAACGCGTCGGCCTGACTCTCCGACGTCACGTCGCACGCGCGCAGCACCCTCGCCCCGTGGACCTGTACGACCTGGCGCAGGTTCTCCAAGCGAAAGCCCGCGGCCACCGCCACGCGCCGGTAGTTCTCGGCCACTGCGGCCGGGTCATCGCCCCACCGGCGCCCCAAATTCAGGCTCGCATAACGGCCCTCGCTGACCCCGCCGAGCCGGTCGGTAAAACCGTGTATGCGCTCGCCAACCGCTGGCGCCTTCTCGATCATGCCGGCTGCAGCGCCTCGATCAACTGCGAGAGATCCGGCGGCAGCGGCGACGAGAAGTCGAGCGCCACGCCCGAGATCGGGTGCAAGAAGCCGAGCTCCGCCGCATGCAATGCGTGCCTGCCGAGCGCCGCGGAGACCGCCCGCCGCGTCGGCGGCCCGACGTTGCCGCCGTACATCACGTCCGCGACGATCGGGTGCCCGAGCAGGCGGCAGTGCATCCGGATCTGATGGGTGCGACCCGTCTCGAGCCGGAACGACAGCAACGCCGCATCACGCAGCGGCCGCTGCACCTCGATGTGGGTGATCGCCGCGCGGCCCTCGTCGATGTGCGGCGAGAACCGGCGCCGGTCCCCCGGGTCGCGACCGTGACGCGTCCGCAGGCTCTTCTTCACGAAACCCGGCACACCCCACACAACACCGAGGTATCTGCGTCGCAGGTCGTGTACCCGAAACTGTGCGGCGAGCCCCTCCTGCGCGCGCTCATTGCGGGCGACGACGATGAGCCCGCTGGTGTCGCGGTCGAGGCGATGCACGATGCCCGGACGGGTCTCGTCGTTGCCGGGCAGTACAGGCAGATCCTTCGCAGAGATCCCGAGGTGATGCAGCACCGCGTTGACCAGCGTGCCGCGCTCATGCCCCGGGCCGGCGTGTACGACCATCCCGGCCGGCTTGTCGATCACCAGCAGGTGTTCGTCCTCGAACACGACCGTCAGCGGCAGGTCCTCAGCGACCGCCTGCGCTGGTTTGGCGATCTCGAGCTCGAGCTCGACCGCAGCTTCCGCATCGACGAGACGTCCGGGCTTGCCCGCGGGAGCGCCGGCGACCATCACCTGGCCGGCCGCGAAGGCCCGCGCGAGCTGGGAGCGCGAGCAACTGTGGCCGTTACGCTGGAGGGCCGCGACTAGCGCGGCGTCGAGGCGCCGGCCGAGCGCCTCGGGTCCGAGCGACACTCGAAAGCGGCTCACCAGATCGGAGTCTTGATGAGGCTGCCCATCGGCTTGACGACGCGGTCGACGATCGCCCGGTCGTAGTAGTTGCGACGAAACAGCTCCGGGGTCACGCGGCCGCGAAACAGGTCGCGACCCTCGGTGATCTCCTCGGCGAGCGCCTCGAAGAAGTTATCGTTGATCAGCGCCTCCTCGATCTTCTGCTTGTTGTAGAGCTGGATGTCAGAGGCGATCGCACGGGCAAGCTGCTGCGCGCGGGCGTCGTTGTCGATGGGCGTGGCGGCCATAGCCGGCAGGATGCCACGTCGCCTCCGAGCCCGCCAGACCCAGGCAAACCCAGGAACCGCCCGCCAGCGGCCCCCGCGCTCGCACCACCCTTCGGGAGATCTCCCGTCCCCCGGTGTTTCGGGGCTACCATCGCCGTGCGTGTCCGGCTCCAACCTCTACGCCAGCCTGAGCTCGCTGCTGGCCGCCGCCGTGGCGATAGCTATCGGCATCAGCGTGTTCCTGAGGGATCGGTCGCGCGAACAGTTTCGCCTGTTCGCCGCGTTCTGCTTGAACCTGGGCCTGTTTCACCTCGCCAGGTTCTTCGCCGGCTTCCCCGGCCTGCCGCTGTCGATCTGGATCGCCCAGACGGTCTCGCTGTTCCTCCCCTACACCGCCGACCGCTGCTTCTCCGGGTTCATCCCGGCCGCTGGCGCACCGCCAAGAAACGTCGTTCAGGCGCCTATTTTGGGCATTTTGCTGCTCGCCCAGGCGCTCGCGCTGCTGTTCCCCGGTCTGTCTGCCGACCCCGCGTGGGCGATCGTCCCGATCCTCGTCCAGGTCTATGTGCTCGGCGGGCTGCTCTACGCCGCGATGCGGATGTGGCGGGCCGCCAGGGCCGCCGAGGGCACCGCCGCCGCCCCGCGCCTGCGCTACCTGTTCTACGCCAGCGTCCTCGCGCTGGCCCTGGGTCAGCCGGGCATCCCCGTCGTCGGCGCCACTGTCACCGCCGTCTACCTCTACTTCATGGCCCAGACCCTGGTGCGCGAGCGTCTGCTCGACCTCCCGGAGATCCTCGGCCGCATCACCGTCATGACGATCCTCGTCATCACCGTGACCGCCGTCTACGCCGCTCTGCTGCTGTGGGTCCCGTGGCGCTTCGCCGACGAGCCCATGCTCCTGCTGTTCAACACCCTGCTCGCCTCGTTCGCCGTGCTCATGCTCGTCGACCCGCTGCGCACCGAGCTCGAGCGCAGACTCGAAGGCTGGCTGTTTCGCGAGCGCTCAGCCCTGCGCGCCATCCTCTTGCAACTGCGCCAGCGACTGTTCAACGTCATCGACCCCGACGAGATGGTCAAGGTCGTGCTCGACTCGCTGCGCGAGTCCAACCGCGTCACCCGGGCCGCCTTCTTCCTGGTCGACCGCCAGGGCCTCGCCCTCACCCTGCGCGGCCACCTCGGCAGCCCCGTGCTCGCCCGCCTCGACTTCGCCACCCGCAGGCCCTTGCTCGAGCGCCTGCGCCAGGGCCCGCAGCTACGCGACGTCCTCCAACGCCTGCGCGAGCGCGCCGACCACGAGCTGCACGCCGAGCTCGACGAGTCGCTCCAGACCCTCGCGGAGATCGGTGCCAGCCTGGCGCTCCCGGTCCTCGGCCGCGCCACCGCCGACGACGGCCGCGCCAGCTACGAGCTGCTCGGCGTGCTCTTCGTCGAGGACGAACGCCTGCTCGAGCCCTTCTCGCGCGAGGAGGTCGAGCTGTTCACCAGCGTCGTCGCCCAGGCCGCCGTGATGATCGAGAACTCAAAGGTGTATGAGCAACGCAAGGAGCGCGACCGCCTCGCCGCCCTCGGCCAAATGGCCGCCGGCCTCGCCCACGAGATCAGAAACCCGCTCGGCGCGATCAAGGGCGCCGTGCAGGTCGTCGAGCCCGCCATGCAAGGCGCCGACGCCACCACCCGCGAGTTCCTCGGCGTCATCGTCGAGGAGGTCGACCGCCTCAACCGCGTCGTCACCCAGTTCCTCAGCTACTCCCGGCCCTACTCCGGCGAGATGTCGGCGATCCAATTCGGCGACGTACTGACCGCGACCCTGCGCCTGCTCGACGAGGACAACCGCCAGCGCGTCACCGTCACGATCGCGCCCAGCCTCCCCCGCATCCGCGGCGACGCCGAGGCCCTGCGTCAGGTCCTGCTCAATCTCCTGCGCAACGCCTTCGACGCGATCACCGGCCAGGAGCCGCCCGGGCGCGTGTGGATCCACGTCGGACTGCGCCGCCACGGGCTCGCCAGCGGCGACGCCGTGACCCTCAGCGTCCGCGACAACGGCCCCGGCTTCACCCCGCAGGCGCTCGCCAACCTGTTCGTCCCCTTCCACACCACCAAGAGCGGCGGCACCGGCCTGGGCCTCCCGATCTCGCAGCGGATCGTGGAGAATCACCGCGGCCTCATCGAGGCCACCGCCCCCGAGGGCGGCGGCGCCCAGTTCACCGTCGTCCTCCCGATCGAGCCGCTGCCGCGGGCCGCTCCCCCCGCTTGAGCCCGCCTGATCCGTTTCACCTGACCTGTCCCAGCGCACATGTCTCTTCAGCCAGCCGAAGCCACCGTGACTCAAACGACCCAGCACCGCATTCTCCTGGTCGACGACGAACCCAACCTGCGCAAGGTCCTCGGCGCGCTGCTGCGGCAGCAGGGCTACGAGGTCCACGCCGAGACCGACGGCGCCGCCGCGCTGGCCCGGGTCCGCTCGGCGCCGCCGCGCACCTTCGACGTCGTGATCTCCGACCTACGGATGCCGAACCTCGACGGCATTGGTTTATTGCGCGCGCTGACGCTGCACGAGCCGAACCTGCCGGTGATCTTGTTGACGGCCCACGGCAGCGTCGACTCGGCGGTCGAGGCCGTGAAGCTCGGCGCCTTCGACTATTTGGAGAAGCCCTTCGACCGCGACCAGATCCACCAGATCGTGCAGAAGGCGATCGCCACGCGGGAGCGAGCCGGCCCGTCCGCGACCACCGCCCCGCCCGCCGAAGACCTGGGAGATCCCTGCACCCACGCCGGCATGGTCGGACGCTCGCCGCAGATGCAGGCGATCCGCGAGATCGTTGCGACCGTCGCTGCCAGCCCCTCGACCGTCCTCATCACCGCCGAGAGCGGCACCGGCAAGGAGCTGGTCGCCCGGGCCCTGCACCTCGGCTCGCCGCGGCATAACCAACCCTTCATCAAGGTCAACTGTGCGGCCATCCCGGCCGGTTTGGTCGAAAGCGAGCTGTTTGGCCACGAGCGCGGCGCCTTCACCGGGGCCGTGTCGAGCCGCGCCGGCCGCTTCGAGCTCGCCGACGGCGGCACTTTGTTCCTCGACGAGGTCAGCGAGATCCCCAAGGAGATCCAGGTCAAGCTGCTGCGGGCCATCCAGGAGTCGGAATTCGAGCGCGTCGGCGGCGTAAAGACCTTGCGCGTACACGTACGCCTGATCGCCGCGACCAACCGCGGCCTCGAGGAGATGATCAAGGAGGGCCAATTCCGGGACGACCTCTACTACCGGCTCAACGTCGTCCCGATCCACCTGCCCGCGCTGCGCGAGCGCATCGAGGACCTCCCGTTCCTGGTCGCCCACTTCGTGCAGCGCTGCAACGAACGGCTCGGCAAGGCCGTGCTGGGCCTGACCCCCGCCGCCCTCGCCGTCCTCGAGCGCTACCCCTGGCCCGGCAACATCCGCGAGCTCGAGAACCTGGTCGAGCGCATGGTCCTGTTCGCCTCCGGGCCCTGGGTCGACGAGGACGATCTCCCCGACGCCTACGCCGGGGAGGCCCACGCCGCCACCTCACCCACCGAGTCGAGCAGCCGCCTCGCGCTGTCCGGCATCTCCGGACCCGGCGGCGCCGGCGAGGCCGACGACCCGCGGCACATCCGCTTGCCGCTTTCGAGCCTGGGCCTGGACCTCAAGGAGGCCGTGCGCGCCGGCTCTCGCCTGGTCGAGGAGGCCCTGATCCGCGAGGCCCTGGCCAAGACCGACGGCAACGTCACCCGCTCCGCCCGCGCTCTCGGCATCAGCCGCCGCAGCCTCCAGTCGAAGATGAAGGAGCTCGGCCTGCGCGAGAGCCCCACCGACGACCCCGCCAAGGAGCCCGCCAGGGACCCGACCAGGCCCTCCGGCGGCGACCCGACCCGCGGCGCAAGCTGAGCGCGCCGGCTGCTTTCGCCGATGCCGCGGTGGCGCCGGGAGAGCCGCCGACGGCCGCCTGCGGCCGGCACCGGCACCCGGCCGGCGCCGGTTTTCACGGGCCTCGGCCCCGCGAACCGGCCGCCCGAGGCCGCGATCTCCTCAAAAGTTTCGGCGTAGATCGCCCGTCAATCACCGCGTAGACCGCCGTGGAGCCCGCGCAGGCACGCGAATTCGCCTGCCTCGGTGCGGGTCTGCGGGGACTTCCCGGACCCAGGAATGTTGACGCTGGCAAGCTCGCGCAGGTATCGTCCCCCGACTCCCCTGAGGTGCTCCCTATGCGGAAACTGTGCGGCCTCCTGCCCCTACTGGGCCTGTACTTCGGATTCAGCGCGACGACGCAGGCAGCGGATGTCACTCGCGTGGCGAGCTCGTTCGACGGCGACAACAAGTTCGACCTGCACTTCGGGGTTGGCTACGACTTCAACTTTAAGAAGGCCGCGCTGTTGCGCGAGTGGAGCGACGCCAACAACCCGACGAGCACGGTCGTGCGCGACCTGCTGTACCAGCAGATGCGCCACGTCGTGACGCCGTCGATGGAGATCGGCCTCTACAAGGATCTCGCGGTCTACCTCAACGTGCCGATCGTGATTGCGGACAGTCGCACCTACGGCTTCGACCAGGAGGCTGACCCGTGTCGCTACGGCGACGGCGCGACGATCATCAACCCGGCCACCTGCGTCAATCGCGACAACAGCACGACGATCCGCGACGGCATCCTCCCGCGTGGCGGATACGATGCCACCTCGGACGAGCCGTACAACAACATCGCCGGCGTCGACAGCAATACGGTCTTCAAGGGCGCGACCCGCCGCGGCGTCGACCAGCTCCATGTCGGCCTCAAGTACGCGATCCTCAATCAGGACCGCCTGTCGCATATGCCGAAGTGGGTCATCGGCATCGAGGGTCGGTTCTCCATCGGCAAGCCGATGACCTTCTCTCGCGACGCCACCCAGGCGAGCAACACCTCGGTCGGTCGCGGCATGCATGAGCTCGGCATCTGGACCGCGCTCTCGCGTCGCTACCGCTTCCTCGACCCGTTCTTCACCGCTTGGTGGTACCAGGCGCTCCGCGCCAACAACACCGAGTTCAAGGACTTCGGCGGCGCCCAGGACCGGACGAACCCGCAGTCCCAGACCGGCGTCAGCTTCGGCACCGAGATCGTCCCCTTCGAGCGCAAGGCCAAGGGCCAGAAGGTCGCCGTCGTCATCCGCGGCCTCGCGATGCTCAGGTACAACGGCCGCGGCTACAGCGAAGGCTGGGAGTTGTTCTCCGACAGCCCCGCGCTCATCGGCACCGACGGCCCCGGCAGCGGCGCCCCGTGCACCAACGCCGACGCACGCGCCGCGGCGGACTGGGCCAACGACCCCGCCAACCTCGGCGACCCGAACTACATCGCGGGCTCCGGCGCGTCCGGAAGCTGCTCGAAGTTCAACGGCATCACCAACATCCAGGACTTCGCGACCTTCGGCATCAACGTGGGCTTGAACTTCCAGCTCAACAAGTACGCGATGCTGATGTTCGGCGTGGACGGTCGCACCGACACCCGCCACTGGATCACCAACGCCAGCCGCGGTAAGGCCGACGCAGTACCCGGCGGCGACGATCAACTGGTCGAGCCGAACACCGCGGAGGTCAACCCGGTCCGCCGCGATGTCATCGACAACGTCGGCCGCCGCTACGCCGTCGGCGACGTGCTCAACGTGATGGGCTACTTCCGGTTCCTCATCACCTTCTGAGGCCTCTCGGCTCTCGACGCACGCCGCCCCCGGGGCGGCGTTCGCATTTAATCACGCCTCGTTGCGGTCACGCGACAGTCGCTCGTAGATCGCACGCGCCTCGACGCCGGTGAGCGCCGCGATCTGCTTGGCCTTCTCGCGTGGGCGCAGGGCGGGGTCCCATAGCAACTCCCACACCGCCCGCGCCGCCGCCTGCGCGGGATCTGCCGCGGCCACTTCGCTGGCCACGGCCCCGCCGAGCACCACCGTGACCTCGCCGCGCAAGGCGTCACCGAGGGTGCCCGCGAGCTCGGCCACCGTGCCACGCAGGACCTCCTGGTGCTGCTTGGTCAGCTCGCGCCCGATCGCCACGCGGCGAGTGCCGGCGTCCGGCAGCGCCTGCGCGAGGTCTCGCAGCAGCGCCGGCGTCCGGTTACCTGCCTCGTAGATCAGCACCGTCGCCGTGTCGGTCGCGATCGACCGCATCCGCGCCGCCCGCTCGGGGCCCGAGCGCGGCAGGAACCCGAGGAAGCGAACGTCCTCCGCAGGCAGACCGCTGAGGCACAGGGCCACCGCTGCCGCCGTCGGACCGGGCACCACGTCGACCTCGTAACCCGCCGCGACCGCGGCCTGGACCAGCCGCAGCCCCGGGTCGCTCCACACCGGCAAGCCCGCCTCCGAGACATAGGCGACGCGCGAGCCGCGGGCCAGGTGCTCGAGCAACAGCCCCACGCGCTCGCCCTCGTTGACGACGAAGCAACTGATCCTCGGCGGAAGTTGCACGCCCTCGCCCAGCAGTCGCACCGGGCTACGCGTGTCCTCGCACAGCAGTAGGTCCGCCCCGAGGATCGCCTCGCGCCCGCGCGGGCTGAGGTCGCCGCGGTTGCCCAGCGGCGTGCCGACCAGCACCAGCAGGCCCTTTTTGGCCTCGCCGTCCACGCTCACTCCTGGCCCAGAGCGATCTGCACGGCGTCGCCGAGCTCGCTCTGCAGGAAGTCGCGTAGCCGCAGCACCATGCGCTTCTCCAGTTGGCGCGCCCGCTCGCGGCTGACGCCCCAGCGGTCGCCGAGGTCCTGCAGCGTCACCGGCTCGTCAGCGACGATGCGGTCACGAAAGATCTCGAGCTCGCGGCCAGTCAGCGTCGCACCGAAGCTGCGCAGCTTCTCCTGCAAGATGTCCTTGAACTCGGCCGACTCGACGGTCGCCGCGGGGTCGTCGGTCGAGTCCTCGATGATGTCGAGGCGCGTGCGGCCGTCGCTGTCGTCGTCGCTGAGCGGAGCGTTGAGCGACATGTCCGGCGACGACAGTCGGCGGTCCATCTCGATGACCTCGGCCTCGCTGACGTCGAGCTCGCGAGCGATGCGCTCTGCGGTCGGGTCGACACCGGCCTGCACGAGCTTCTCACGCTGCTTTCGCAGGTTGAAGAACAGCTTGCGCTGGTTCTGGGTCGTACCGATCTTCACCAGCCGCCAGTTGTTGAGGATGAACTTGAGGATGTACGCCCGGATCCACCAGCCGGAGTAGGTCGAGAGCTTGACACCGCGGTACGGGTCGAATTTCTTGACCGCCTGGATCAGCCCGACGTTGCCCTCCTGGACCAGATCCAGGAGGTTTTGATAGGTGCGCTTGTACTCGTGGGCGATCTTCACCACGAGCCGCAGGTTCGAGGTCACCAGCCGCCGGCCCGCCTCCTTGTCGCCGTGCTCGATCCACCGGACCGCGAGCGTGTGCTCCTCCTCGCGGGTCAGCAGCGGGTAGCGCCGAACCTCGGCCATGTACTGGCTCATCGGGTCGCGCCGCGCCAGCGCCGTGGTGGCCACCGCCGCGGTCGGTCGCCCGATCTCCCGCGCGATGGCATCGAGCTCCTCGTCCGTCGCCGGCTCGACGTCCGCCAGCGCAAGCGCGGCCTCGTCGGTCTCCTCGGTCTCCTCGGTCTCCTCGGTCTCCTCGTCCTCGACCGGCTCCACGACGACCGGCTCCGCCTCGGCGGCCACCACCGAAGTAGCCGGCACGAGGTCGACGACGGGCTTGCCTCGCTTGTCCGCACCAGCGGGCCGCCCCATGGGACTGCGCTTCCGTTCCGACATTGCTGGCGGAGTCTACGCCGCGTTCCCCCCACTTGTGTACCAGGGTCTGCCCCGGGACCGCACGCTCGGGTTAGCCACTTCGGGACGGCTTCGCTGCGCAGCGCCCGCGACCACACGCACTCGACCCCACGCACTCGACCCGGGTTTCACGGTGTTACTTCCCGACAATCACTCGCATGCCTGGTGGCCGGAGCCTGCGCGGGCCGTTAGACTGGCGCTGTGACCGGACAAACACCGTCTCGCCCCCGCTTCGCCAAGGCCTCGACGCCTGCCATCGTGTTCGGATCACTGGCCCTCGCCCTCGCCCTCACGACCGTGCAGGACACCACGGCGCAGGCTCAGAAGGGCGAGAGCCGCGCGCCCGGCCGGGTCGCGCAGGGCTACGACGCCATCGACCTGAGGATCCTCGACTGGACCTTGTGGTACGCCGCCAAGTACTACGTCGAGCCCGAGCGCATCGACCCGCACAAGATGGCCGTCGCCGGACTCGAGGGCCTCGAGAAGGCGATCCCGCAGGTGCTGGTCGAGCCGCTCACTGCCACCCCGGGACAAAAGGCCCAGCGGATCCGCGTGCGCGTCGGCACCGCGGAGCAGGAGTTCCAGATCGGCGACGTCGAGGCCCTCTGGGCCGTGGGCACGCACGTGCGCGAGGTGTTCCGCTTCGTCAACCGCCACACCTCGCTCTCGGACGAAGAGCAGCGCACCGCCGAGTACGCGATCGTCGAGGGCGTGCTCAGCACGCTCGACCCGCACACGAATCTGCTGCGCCCCGACGACTTCGAGACCATGAAGACCAGCACGAAGGGCAGCTTCGGCGGGCTCGGCATCGAGGTCGGCATGCGCGACGCGCAGATCACCGTCATCCGCGTGATCGACGGCAACCCGGCCGCCAAGGCCGGCATCGAGGCCGGCGACCGCATCGTCCAGGTCGATGAGGAGTCGACCGTCACCATGGGCCTGTCGGACGCCGTCGACCACATGCGCGGCGACCCCGGCACCTCGGTCACGCTCTACGTGCGCCGCGAAGGCAGCGACAAGATTAAAAAGATCCCGATCACGCGCGACGTGATCAAGCTCGACAGCGTCCAGGGCGACATCCTCCCCGGCGTCGACGCCCAGGGCAACCCGGTCAAGGTCGGTCTCGTCCAGATCAACAAGAACTTCGCCCAGACCACCGGCAAGGAGCTACGCGAGAAGCTCGCCGAGTTCGAGAAGGCCGGCGTGCGCGGCGTCGTGCTCGACATGCGCGACAACCCCGGCGGCCTGCTGACGGCCGCCGTCGAGGTCGCCGACGCCTTCCTCAAGACCGGCACGATCGTCTCGACCGTCGGCTCGTCGTCGCCGCGCGAGGAGCTCGCCGCCGATGACCGCTACGACTTCCCGAACCTGCCCGTCGTCGTGCTCATTGACCAGGGCTCCGCGAGCGCGACGGAGATCGTCGCTGGCGCGCTGCGTAACCTCGGCCGCGCGGTGCTCATCGGCCGCCGCACCTTCGGCAAGGGCTCGGTGCAGGTGCTGCACGACCGCAAGGTCGGCGACAAGGAGCTCGCGCTCAAGCTGACGATCGCGCAGTACCTCACCCCGGGCGACGTCTCGATCCAGTCGGTCGGCGTCAGCCCCGACCTCGAGACGATCCCCGTCCTCATCACCAAGGACTACACCGCCTATCATGGCCGCAAGCGCTTCGACCTCGTGCGCGAGGAGTCGCTGGCCTCGCACCTGACCTCGAGCAAGGCCGACCCCTCGCACAAGATCGCCGCCGGTCCGCTGTACTTCCTCGGCAACATCTACGAGGACGAGGAGGAGGGCGAGGGCAAGGACAAGAAGGCGAAGAAGGCCGCCACCCTCAAGACCAGGACCGACAAGTCCGGGCGCCCGACGCCCGAGGCGCTGCTCGAGGACCCGGAGATCCGCATGGCCCGCGACCTCGTCGTCTGGGCCCCGACCCCGGCCCGCGACGGCATCCTGGCGAAGATCGGCGAGTTCGTCGCCCAGCAGACGGCGATCGAGCAGGCGCGCATCGTCGCCGGCCTGCAAAAACGCGGCGTCGACTGGGCCCCCGGCCCCGCCCCCCCCCCCGGTCAATCCGCCATGCTGCGCATGGCGATCCGCAGCGACAAGACCGGCAACACGATCGGCGCCGGCGAGTCCGGCACCGTCACCGTCACCGTCACCAACGAGGGCACCGCGCCGGCCTTCCAGGTGCGCGCCTACTCGGACTCCGATTACAGCTACTTCGACGAGCGCGAGCTGCTGTTCGGGCGCCTCGATCCCGGCCAGACCCGGAGCATGCCGCTCAAGCTCTCGGTCTCCGAGCACGAGCTGTCACGCACGGACCGCATCGAGTGGCAGGTGTTCGACCAGCACGGTGCCAAGCCCGTGCCGGGCGCACAGACCACGATCGACATCAGCAGCGAGGGCCTGCCGCGCCCGCAGTTCGCGTACGGTTACCAGATCCTCGACGACCCGAAGCTCGGCGCTAACGTCCGCGGCAACGCCGACGGCGCGCTGCAAGTCGGCGAGCGCGTGCGCATGCGCGTCAACTTCAAGAACACCGGCGATGGCAAGGCGATCGACACCTGGGTCACCATGCGTAACCTCGTCGGGGACGCCGTGTTCCTGCACAGCGGCCGCGAGAACGTCAAGGCGGTGGCGCCCGGCGAGTCACGCGTGGTCGAGTTCGACCTCGAGGTGAAGAAGCCGGCCGAGAACGGCGTGGTCAAGCTCCAGCTCGGCGTCGCCGACGCGAAGATCGGTGCGAGCCTGGTCGAGAAGCTCAGCTTCCCGCTGGCCGCCAGCACCGTCACCTTCGCCGCCGGCTCGGGCCACGTGCTCGCGGCCACCGGCGCGGACCTGTATGCCAGCCCGCTCAAGGAGCAGCCGCAGAAGGTCGCCCGCGCCGAGCCGGGCAGCGCGCTCAAGGTGCTCGGCGTGGCCGACGGCTGGTATCGCGTCGAGCTCGAGGGCAAGCGCTTCGCGTTCGCGCGCGCGTCGGACGTGAAGCCCGGCGGCACCGGCAAGCCGAAGATCTCCGAGCTGCTCGCGATCTCTCCGCCACGCATCGCCCTCGTCGGCGCCCTCACCCAGACGGACGCCGATCGCGTGCACATCAGCGGCACCGCGACCGACGACGAGGCCGTGCGCGACGTGTACATCAGCGTCTACAACCCCGCCCGCAACCTGTTCGGCAGCTCCGAGAAGGTGTTCTATCAGGCCGCCGCGGACCCGAAGACCGGCCGCCTCGAGTTCGCCGCCGACATCCCGCTGACCCCCGGCAACAACATCATCGAGATCCGCGCCCGCGAGAACGACGACGTCGCCGCCACCAAGCAGATGTGGGTGCTCCGTACCAGCGGCCTCAAGGAGGCCCGCGCGAGCCAGGGCAAGTTCACCAGCAACGGCAAGCTCAGCGTCGACACGCTCAGCAAGTAAGCCCGATGCGAACAGCGGCGCTCTTGCTCGCAGTGCTCGGGGCCTGCGAGCACTCGAGCGACCTCGCGGCGCGCTACATGCCCTGCCCCGGAGGCAGCACCAACTGCGAGGCGCCCTGCCTCGCGTTCGGGGACGCCTCGGTGTGCGGGCCCACCTGCGACGGTCTCGGCCGCTGCGGCGATGCGTCGCTGGCAGGCAACTGTCTGTGGAACAACCAGGCCCCCGATGAGCCTGGCCTGTGCGTGCTCACCTGCACGACGACCGACGACTGCCCTGTCGACGCGATGACATGTCGCGCGTGTGACTTCGGCGAGGCCTGCGTCGTGGGCGATGCCCTGGGTGCAGGCCCCGGCGTGTGCGCTTGGCCTGACGGGTCGTGGCGCCGGGACGCGGCGGCAGCTTCGCCCGATGGCGCCGATTAAACGCGAAGAGGACCGGCGCTGGCCGACCCTCTCTGCTTCACTCAAAACGCTTCAGCTCGCCTCTTTGGCGGCTTCCTCGTTGTCGTACAGGACTATGGGCTGCTTGCCCTGCGAGATGGTGTCCTCGTTGACGATCACTTCGCGGATGTTGTTGGAGCTGGGGATCTCGTACATCACGTCGAGCATCGCCTTCTCGAGGATCGTGCGCAGGCCGCGGGCGCCGGCCTTCTGTGCGCGAGCCTTTTGAGCCACGGCCTTGAGCGCGCCCTCGGTGAACTTGAGGCCGACGCCGTCGATGCCGAGCAAGCGCTCGTACTGCTTCACCAGCGCGTTGCGGGGCTGCGTAAGGATCGATACCAGCGCGGCCTCGTCGAGGTCGTGCAGCGGAGCGACGATCGGCAGGCGACCGATGAACTTGGGGATGAGCCCGAACTTCATCAGGTCCTCGCTCTGCACGTTCTTGAGCAGCTCCCACTGGCGGAGCTCCTTCTTGGCGGCGTGCTGAACCCCGAAGCCGAGCGTCTTCGCCGACATGCGGTGGTCGATGATGTCCTCGAGGCCGGCGAAGGCGCCGCCACAGATGAACAGGATGTTGGTCGTGTCGACCTGCAGGAAGTCCTGCTGCGGGTGCTTGCGGCCGCCCTTGGGCGGGACGCTGGCGACCGTGCCCTCGAGGATCTTCAGCAGGGCCTGCTGTACGCCCTCGCCCGAGACGTCGCGGGTGATCGACGGGTTTTCACCCTTGCGGGCGATCTTGTCGATCTCGTCGATGTAGATGATGCCCCGCTGCGCACGCTCGACGTCGTGGTCGGCGTTTTGTAGCAAGTTGACGATGATGTTCTCGACATCCTCGCCGACGTAGCCGGCCTCGGTCAGGCTGGTGGCGTCCGCGATGGCGAAGGGCACATCAAGGATACGCGCCAGGGTCTGGGCCATCAGCGTCTTGCCGGAGCCGGTCGGGCCGAGCAGGAGGATGTTGCTCTTCTGCAGCTCGGGCTCGTCGGGGAGCTTCTTGGCGTTGATGCGCTTGTAGTGGTTGTAGACCGCGACGGAGATGGTCTTCTTGGCGAGCTCCTGGCCGACGATGTAGTCGTCGAGGATCTTGCGGATGTCCTTGGGCTTGGGGACCTTGGCGCCGACATCAGCCCGCTCTTCCTTCTGGACCTCCTCGGCGAGGATGTCGTTACACAGGGAGATGCACTCGTCGCAGATGTACACCGAGGGGCCCGCGATGAGCTTCTTGACCTCCTTCTGGCTCTTCCCGCAAAACGAGCAGCTCAGGTTGCCTTGGTTGTCGCGCTTGCTGCTCATGGGGTCACCCGTGGAGTCCCGTCCTTGTGACGGATCAATACCTCGTCGATGAGACCGTAGGACTTGGCGGTCGCCGCGTCCATGAAGTTGTCGCGCTCGGTGTCGCGCAGGATGTCATCGACGGTCTTGCTGGTGTGCTCAGCCAGGATCTGGTTGAGGATCGACTTCAGACGCTTGATCTCCTGCGCCTGGATCTCGATGTCGGTGGCCTGGCCCTGCGCGCCGCCCGAAGGCTGGTGGATCATGATGCGCGCGTTGGGCAGCGCGAAGCGCTTGCCCGGAGCGCCGCCTGCGAGCAGCAGCGAGCCCATGGAGGCGGCCTGACCCAGACAGTACGTAGCGACCGGCGGCCGCACGTACTGCATGGTGTCGTAGATCGCCAGGCCCGAGGTCACCACCCCGCCAGGCGAGTTGATGTACATCGTGATGTCCTTCTCCGGGTCCTCAGACTCGAGGAAGAGCAACTGGGCGATGATCACGTTGGCGACCTGGTCGTTGACCTGCGTGCCAAGAAAGATGATCCGGTCCTTCAGCAGCCGGCTGTAGATGTCCCACGAGCGCTCGCCGCGATGCGTCTGCTCGATGACGAATGGAATGTTGGCGTAGGGGCTCACGTGGTGGTCATCCCGGTGGCTATGGTGACTGGGGGCGCCCCCCGATGCAAGGGGTTGCAAGGGGTCGCAAGGGGCGCGAAGTGACCGATCGGGCGGTGCAGCGGACGCGGGTCCGCTCGTGATGGCCACCTTGCGGTGATAACACGCTCGGCCTGCGATCTGTCGCGTGTACTGCCGTCGGTTCTGTCGGCTCGCGCGCTTGATCGGCGAGACGCGAGGGTGCGCCCCGCGAGCGCTGCGGTGCGGCGCGCGACCCGGCCGCCGTGCAAACGACTTCAGCGCAGCGTCCGGCGGGTGAGCCGGCGCGCTGCGCTGTCTGTCGAGGCCGTGTGTGACGGTCTCAGGTCGCGGTGGCGGTCTCGCCGGTGTCGCCAGCGGACTCGCTGCCGGATTCGGCAGACGCGCCCTCGGGGGCCGGATCCGGCGCCTCGGTGACCTCGGCCTTGCCCATCAGGAAGTCGAGGATCTTCTCCTCACGGATCTGCGCGCGCAGCAGGAGAAGCTGGTTGTTCTTCTCCATCGTGGCGCGCAGGCGGTCGACGTTTTGGCCCTGCTCCTCGGCGAGGTTCTGGAGCTCCTTGTCGACCTCGGCCTCGTCGACGACCAAGCCCTCGGCCTTGCCGATCGCGTCGAGCAGGAGGAACGCCTTGACGTTGAACAGCGCCTGCGGGCGCATCTGCGACGCGACCTGCTGCTCGCTCATCCCGGTCTGGTTGAGCTTGATGCCCTGCTGTTGAAGCTGGCGCTTGAACAGGTCGACCTGTGCGGCGACCTCACGGGCGACCAGCGAGGGTGCCACTTCGAAGTTGTTGCGCTCGAGCAGGGCCTCGACGAGGCGCTTGCGGGCGTCGCGTTCGGCCTCGTTTTGGTCCTCCTCGCGCACGTTGTCAGCGTACTTGGCGCGCAGAGCCTCGAGCGACTCGGCCTCACCGGAGTCGCGGGCGAACTCATCGTCGAGGTTGGGGACGTGCTTCTCGCGGACATCGCGAAAGCCGATCGTGAGGACAGCTTCCTTGTCGCGAAGATCGGCTCGGATGCGCTCCTGCGTCGGCAGGAAGTTGACCGTGCGGGTCGAGCCGACGGCGGACAACGGGGTGCCCTCGAGCGCCTTGCTGAGGCCGGGCAGGTACTCGGTGGCGTCGCCGATCTCGAGGCGGACATCCTTGCGCGAGACGTTGACGTCGCCGAGCTTGCCTTCGATGTCGAGGGTCCAGGTGTCACCGGCATGGGTCGCGCGCTCGGTGCCGTCGGCGATCGCTCGCAGCTCGGTGAGCTCGTCCTGCTTGGCCTTGATCTGCGCGTCGACCTTGGTCTCGTCGACCTTCGACGGGCGGCGGCGGACCGACACGCCGGTGTAGTCCTTGGCCTGGATCTCCGGCGGGACCTCGAAGCGGGCGGCGTAAGTGAAGGTCTGGCCCTTCGTCAGCGTGCCCTCCTCAAGCACCGGCTGCGTGAGCGGGACCTTGTCGTGCTTGCTCACCGCCGACTGGAAGGTCTCCTGCACGATGTCTCTTGCGAGCTCGTCGCGGACATTCTTGCCGAACATACGCTCGACCATGTGCGGCGGGACCTTGCCGGGGCGAAAGCCGGGCAGACGCGCCGAGCCTTGGAGTTCGCGCAGCTTCTTATCGAAGCGCGGCGAGATCTCCTCCCACGGGATCTGGACACGCACGCGGCACTCGACGGCATTGATCTTCTCGAGCTGAGTTTCCATGGCAAAGACCCGGTTTCGGGGCTGGCTTCGTAACAGACGGGCGGTGACGACACAAGCCCCGCCGCGCCGGACGCGGGCCTGGGAGGCCTGTTACGCCGCCTTCGACGTGCCCGCGATCGCCTCCGGAGGTCGTGATAACCCGCACTCGCCGCCGGAATCCGCTCGATCTGCGGGCGACGACGCGGAGCCGGTGCTGGCGCGTTGGGCTCCTCAGGAGCCATCACGGAGGCGGTGGCGAGCGCCGGCGGGGTGGTCGGCGCGGCCGTGTTGGTGGCGACGAGCGCTGTACCCGCGGATCGGGCGCGGCGGTGGTGTTCGGCCAGGCGGCATGGACCACGCGGGTCGAACAGGCCGACGCGCCGCTGACGGGCCGAAGGCGTGCGCGGCGAGACATGTCCTACGGGACAGGTGAAATGACGGACGCCGCCCGCGGGTGACGCGCGACGGGCTCGGCCCGCGAGCGACTTGAGTCATCGGGCGCGACGCGGGCTCAGCCCTCGAGCAGTTGGAGCCGCTCGTCGCGGTCACGGTAGCCGGGTGCGACGGCGGCGAGGGCCTCGATGGCGGAGGCCTGGTCGCCGTTCGCCTGGTACAGCACGCCGAGCTCGTAGCCGGCCTCGCTGCGCTGATCGACATCGGTGGCGAAGTCGATCGCCAGGTTGAGGTCATCGATCGCCTGGACGTGCTCGCCACGCTGGATCCGGAGGCTGGCGCTCATGATGCGGGCGCGGGCGGTCCAGCGGGGATCCTTGGCGGCGAGGTCGAATTGGGCGAGCGCGTCGTCGTAGAGGCCCATCTCGCGGTAGGCGGTCCCGAGGTCGAAGAAGGTCTGTGGGTCGGCGCCGTCGTCGAGCGACGCGACGGCGCGCCGCGGCTTCGCCGACTTGCCGGGGGCCCGCAAGACCGGCTCGTCGAAGATCGAGGCGAGGAAGGTGTCCTCCTCGTCCTCGTCGAGCAGCGCCACCTTGGCCGGCGAGGCGCCGCGGGGCGGCGTCGACGGCGGGCGTGGATCGTCGAGCATCACCGGCGCGGCGGCGGACTCGAGCTTGGCGCCGGTGGCCAGACGATCGGCGAACTCGTTGAGCCCGGGGTGACCCGGGAAGCGGCGCTGCAGGTCGAGGAAGGCGAATTGCGCGTCGTCCTCGAAACGTCCGGAGATGAAGAAGCGCAGCTCGTCGATCTCGTCGGTGATGTCCGGCCAGGTCGGCTCCGGGGCCAGCACGGCGTCGATCGCCAGCATCGCGGTGTCGCCAGCGCTGGGCTCCCCGGGCTCCTCGGCCTCGGTGTCCGCTGCTTCGGCGATCCCGAGGCTGCCGGAGGGTGCCGGATCGTCCGGCGTGCGGGCGGTCTCGACCGCGGCGACGACCCGCTCGTCAGTCTCGGCGCGCTCGCCCGCGGGGGCGACGTCGGCCGCGACCTCGGCGGCTTCGGGGGCGATGTGAGCCTCGGGCTGGCGGTCTGCCAGCGCAGCGGGCTTGCTGTACTCAGGGAGGAGCTCCGCCTGGCTCTCCGGGGTGCCGGACCTACTGTCCTCGAGGACAGGCTCAGACTTGCTGTCCTCGCGGACAGGCTCGGACTTGCTGTCCTCGGGGACAGGCTCGGACTTGCTGTCCTCGCGGACAGGCTCGGACTTGCTGTCCTCGCGGACAGGCTCGGACTTGCTGTCCTCGGGGACAGGCTCGGACTTGCTGTCCTCCGGCGGTGTCGGCGGACCGCGCCTGGGCGGGGGCGGGCGCTTCGCGGGCGGACGCTTGGGCGGGGCCTTGGGGGCCTTCGCGCGCGTCGGCTTCACGGCCTCGACCATCTCGGCAACCTCGTCGGCGTCGAGCTCCTCGATGACACCGGAGTCGAGCTCTTCGATCTCTGGAGAGGGTTGCTTGCTGGGCGCGAAGGCGGGGCCCGCGGGCTTGCCCTTGCGGCCACCGGGACGCGGGCGGGCAGGGATGTTCTCGTCGGGCGAGGGTGCGCTCGTGACGTCGCCGGTCTCGCCGGTCTCGCCGGTCTCGCCGGTCTCGCCCTCGCTGGCGGCGCGGCTCACCGTCTCGGGCGGCGGCGGCTTGAAGATCGGGAGCGGCGTGCCCTCGCCGAAGCGCGTCGGCAGCGGCGTCCTCGGCAGCGGTGTCTTCTCGCCGAAGGTCTTGAGCAGGGGGGTGACCGGCAGCGGGGTCCGCTCGGTCGGCAGCTTACGGGCGGCCGAGCCCTCCGTCGGTCCACCCGACAGCTCCAAGAAGCGCTGTGCAGCCGAACCCTCGGTGATCCCAGGCTTGCTCGTCGTGGGGGTCTCGGCGGTAGCGGACTCAGCGGTGGCGGACTCGGCGGTGGCGGACTCGGTCGCAGGCTCGGCGGTCGCAGGCTCCGCCGTCGCAGGCTCGGCGGTCGCAGGCTCGGTCGCAGATTCGGCCGTCGCAGCCTCCGCCGTCGCGGGCTCGGCGGTGGCAAGCTCGACGGTGGCAAGCTCGGCGGTGGCAAGCTCGACGGTGGCAAGCTCGACGGTGGCAAGCTCGGCGGTGGCAAGCTCGACGGTGGCAAGCTCGGCCGTCGCGGGCTCGGTCGTCGCGGGCTCGGTCGTCGCGGGCTCGGCGGCGGCGGGTACGTCGGTCTTGCGTGCGTCCGGCTCGTCTGTCGTGCGGGTATCCGTGGTCGCTTCGCTCGTGCGCGTGGATGCGTCCGTGTTGATGTCGGTCGGCTTGTCGGTCTCGCTAGACCCCGGCTCGTCCGCGGTGGATGCCGTGGATGCCTCGGCCGACTTCGCGTCTGAGTCCGCCGCGACAGCGACGGCGACGTCCTGGTCGCGTGTGTCCGACGCTTCGTCCCTCGTGACGGCGTCCGTCTCGACCGGCTCCTTCTTCGCGCCCGAGACCTCATCCGTGGGATCGGTGGGTGGTGCGACGCTCTCGGCCAGCTTCGTCGCGTGGTCGTGGGGGTCCACCGCGCCCGCCTCGCCGGTGGGGTCGCCCTTGAGCGAGGCTTGCAGCCCGTTGGTCAGCGGGGCCGTCTCGCCGCCGCCGCCGCTGTCGCCGCTGTCGAGGGCGGCGAGCACCATATCGGCCTTGGTGTGGTCGGGGACCAGCTTTTGGGCCTGCTCGAGATGGGCGCGGGCCTGCTTGAGGTCGGTGCTGCTGACCAGTTGCGCGAGCCGGACGAAGCTGTCGGCGGCGTCGGCGTTGCGCTCGAGCTCCATCAGGATCTGGGCTTGGAGCTCGAGGGCGGCGACGTGGTTGGCGTCACGCACGAACACGGCGTCGAGGTGTCCGAGCGCGTGCTCGAACATCTTATATTTCACATAGACCCTGGCCTCGAGCAGGATCTTCTCGACATCGCCGACGCTCTCTTCGCCGTCCTCAACCGCGCTGGGCGCCACGTTGGCGCCCACGGGAGCGAAAGGGCGGGAGGGTACCTCCTCGACCTTGCGCACCTCCTCGTCCTCGTCGATATCGACGTCGATGTCGAGGTCAGTGCTGCTGGCCGCATCATCCTCGACGACGTCGACGTCGAGGTCCATCCCCTCTTCCTTCGGCTTGTCGTCGCCGGGCTCGGGGTCGGGCGGGAGCGCGGCGACTTCGGCCTCGATCTCCGTGGCGATCTTTCGGATGTCCTCGGCGTTCTCCGGGTTCCAGGCCAGCGCCTTGCGCAGCACGCGGGCGGCCGTCTCCTTGGCCTTGCGGTTACCCTTGCGCTGCTCGCGGGCCAGCTCCATCACCACGCTGATCGCCTTGTCGACCTTGCCGATGGCGACGAAGGTCTCGCCGAGCAGCTCGAGGCCCTCGGCGTCGGCCGGGGCGGCCCGTAGCAGGGCATTGAGCTTGACCAGCGCGCGCCGGTTCTCACCCTGCTTGAGGTAGATCTGTGCGAGCGAGCGGAGGACCGGGAGGTCATCCTCTTTGTGGTAAATGAGGCGTTCGGCGACGCGGATGTAGTCGTCCGTGCGGCGGTCGGTAAGCAGGCGGTCCGCTGCGAGTCGGAAGTGTTCGACGGCCTGGGCGACCATGCCCTCGCGGGAGTACAACTCGGCGAGGCGCAGGCGCTTGCCGACCGCGGCCGGCTCGAGCTCGGCGACCATACGAAAGCCCTCGAGCCCCTCCGCGATCTGGCCGGCCTGGAAGTACGCCTGGGCGACGAACTCGTAGGCCGCGACGGCGTCGTTGGTGCGCCCGAGGTCCTTGTAGAGCCCGGCGATCCGGGTCTGGATGTCGAGGCGGTTGGGGTCGAGGGCGAGGACCTTGCGGTAGACCGCGATGGCCTTCTGCGCATCGTTGGTGGCGGCATAGCCCTCGGCGACGTGCAGGTAGCGCTCGATGGCGCCGGGCTTGTCATTGGCGTTGGTCAGCGCCTCGGCGAGCAGCAGCCACGAACGGGTGTCGTTCGGGTCTGCCTCGATGATCGCGATGTACTCCTTGGCGGCACGATCGTGCTGCCCCTTGGAGACGAATTTCGCGGCCGCCGTGAGGGCCTTTTCCCGGTTGAACGCCACCCGCGCTGCTCACTCCCCTACGCCCACCGGCGCCGCGTAGTAGTTATGCCTGTGCATCGGCCTCGGACATGATCGCCTCGGGGTCCAGGTTGGCCTCGAGGAAGTGGGTATCGTATTTACCACTGACGAAGGCCTCTTGCTTCAGCAACCAGCGGTGAAGAGGCAGATTCGTCGTGAGTCCTTCGATCACGCATTCGCCCAGCGCCCGGCGCATCCGTGAGATGGCCCGCGGTCGGTCGGGGGCATGGACGATGAGCTTGGCGACCATGGAGTCGTAGTGGGGCGAAACCGTGTACCCCGTGTAGACGTGGCTGTCGACCCGGACGCCGAAGCCTCCCGGGAAGTGCACGGCGGAGATCGTTCCTGGCCGCGGCGCGAAGCTCACCGGGTCCTCGGCGTTGATCCGGCACTCGATGGCGTGCCCGCGGGGCTTGTGTTCGCGGTTGAGGTGCGCGAGCGGCTCACCCGTGGCCAGGCGGATCTGCTCCTGCACGAGGTCGATGCCGGTGATCATCTCCGTCACGCAGTGCTCGACCTGCACCCGCGTGTTCATCTCCATGAAGTAGAAGCGGTCGCCGTCGAGGAGAAATTCAAGGGTTCCGAGCGAGTGATAGCCGATCGCCTTGCAGGCCTTGACCGCGGCGGCGCACATGGCGGCGCGCAGGCCCTCGTCGAGCACTGAACACGGGGCCTCCTCGAGGACTTTTTGGTGGCGCCGCTGGACCGAGCACTCGCGCTCGAGCAGGTGGATGGCGTCGCCGAACTTGTCAGCGATGACCTGGACCTCGACGTGGCGCGGGCTGGTCACGTAGCGCTCGAGGTACATGTCGCCGCAGCCGAAGGCCTTGAAGGCCTCGAGCTGGGCGGTCTCCAGGGTGCTCGGGATGGCCTTGAGGTCGCGGATGATCTTCATGCCGCGGCCACCGCCGCCGGCCGAGGCCTTGAGGATGACCGGCAAGCCGATGCGCTCGGCCGCCGCGACGGCCTCGGCTGCGCTGGTGATTACGCCGGTGCCGGGCAGCACGGGCACGCCCGACTTCTCCATGGTCTGGCGGGCGCGGACCTTGTCGCCCATCACCTGCATGTGGATGGGGTCGGGGCCGATGAAGGTCATCCCGCACTTTTGGACGATCTCCGCGAACTCGGCGCGCTCGGCGAGGAAGCCGTAGCCGGGGTGGACCGCGTCGGCGCCGGTGAGCTCGGCGGCGGCGATGATGTGTTTGATGTTGAGGTAGCTCTGGGCCGCCTGGCCGGGGCCGATGCACACGGCCTCGTCGGCGAAGCGGACATGCAGGGCGTGCTCATCCGCCGTGGAGTAGACGGCGACGGTCTGCAAGCCGAGCTCGCGACAGGCACGTATCACCCGGAGGGCGATCTCGCCCCGGTTGGCGATCAGGACCTTGCGGATCTCCGTGGTCACAGCTTGCGCACCCGATACAGCTTGGCTCCGTACTCGACGGGCTGGGCGTTCTCGAGGAGCACGGCCTCGATCACGCACGGGAACTCAGCCTCGAGCTCGTTGAACAGCTTCATGGCCTCGACGATGCACAGGGTCTGGCCGCGCTGGACGGTGCTGCCGACGTCGACGAAGGACGGCGTGTCGGGTCCCGACGAGCGATAGAACGTGCCGACGAAGGGCGAGGTGATGAAGCTGTCGCCCGAGACCGCTGCGGGGGTCGGCGTCGGCGCTGGCGCCACGGGTTCGGCCTCATGTCGCACATTGCGAGCCGCGACAGCGCCCGCGTTGCCTGCCCCGGCCCCGCCGACGGAAGCGTCACCGCGGCGCAGCAGCACGCGCTGCTCACCGTTCTCGATCTCGATCTCGTCGAGGTCGTACTGACGAAAGACCTTGGCGAGCTCACGGATGTACCGCAAGTCGGGCAGGCCGTTGGTGTCGCGGGGATCGGACGACATGAAACTCCAGGGACAAGTGACAAGTGAAAGCAGCCGGCCGTCAGGGCGTGCGCAGCTCGCTGGGGGTCAGCGATGTGGAAGCAGTGGGAGCCAAAACCGAGGCCAGGTGGCGGAGCGCGAGCAAGTAGGAAGCTGTGCCAAGGCCCATGATGACCCCGGCACATGCTACGCCAGTCACCGATGTGTGGCGAAGAGATTCGCGGGCGTAGAGGTTGCTGAGGTGGACCTCGACGGCCGGGATGCTCACGCTGCGCAGCGCGTCGTGGATCGCGACGCTGGTATGGGTGTAGCCGCCGGGGTTGATGACGAGGCCGTCTTGCGGGTGCGAGCCGCCGGCGCGACAGCCCTGGATCGCGTCGATGAGGCCGCCCTCGCTGTTGGACTGCTGCGTCGTCAACTGCACACCGAGCTCGCGGGCCAGCGCATGCAGCGAAGCGTCGAGCTCCGCCAGCGTGCTCCGGCCGTAGATCCCCGGCTCGCGAGTGCCGAGCAGGTTGAGGTTCGGCCCGTGCAATACGAGCACCCGTACGGGAACTTTGGGGTGCGCCTGCAAAGCAGGTCAGCCGATCACAGGCTGGCGAGCAGCTCGTTCGCCGCGTTGCGCAGGACCCAGCGACCCTTGCCGAAGTTGCCGGTCTCGGTCATCAGCACGACGGCGAAGTAGCCCTCGGAGAGGAAGCGGGCCAGCAGGGTGCCGTTCTCACACTTGACGGTGATGTCGGAGACGGTGCCCAGGTCGAGCGCGCGGGCCACCTTCACCATCTCGATGAACTCGGTGGAGACCTGCTCGATGTCCCCGAGGCTGCCGTCGCCCACGTACTTCTCCACGGCATAGCCGTCGAGGCCCATGAGCACAGCGGCCTTGGCGCCTGGGATCTTTTCGACGATGGATCTGAGGGTATCGAGCATGGTCTCTCGCAGGCCGTGTAATCAGGCCCGGCGGGCCTTTGTGCCGGTGCAGGGTCGCAGACACAGACCCTCCTGGCAAGCAAGTTTGGTCGGGCAATTGCGCTCAAAGCGCCCGAGACCGGGGGCCCAAAGGGCGCCCACAGAGCCCGCAGGACCCCGCCTGGCCCGCTGCCCTCACCCCGACGTGGACGTGCGCTGGCGTAGTAGCCCGAGCAGGTCGCGTAGCGGCAGTGACACCACCGAGGGCTCGCCGACCCGCACGAGCGCGACGTAGCTGACGGTGCCGTCGGAGCGCTTCTTGTCGACGACGAGCGCCCGCTCGACCGCCGCGCCGCGCTCACCAACCAGCCACTCGTCGAGGTCCGTCGGCAGTCGCAGGCGTGTGAGGGCGTCGACGACGAGCACCTCGAGGCCCGGCTCGGCGATGCCCTTGAGCTCCGAGACGCGGGCCGCTGCGCGCAGGCCGAGGGCGACGGCCTCGCCGTGGGGCACGGCATAGCCGGAGCTGGCTTCGATCGCGTGGCCGACGGTGTGCCCGAGGTTGAGCAGCACGCGACCCTTGCCGGCCTCGCCGGTCTCCCAGGGATCACGCCCGACGCAGGCGGCCTTGAGCCCGACCGAGGTTGCGATCAAGGGCGTGAGCACGTCGAACTCGCGGGCGTAGATCGCCGGGGCGGCGTCCAGCAGCGCCTGAAGATGGTCCGGCGCGAACAGCAGCGCGTGCTTGAGCATCTCGGCGAGGCCTTGGGCCAGCTCGCGGTCGCCGAGGGTGCTCAGCGCCTCGGGGTCGATCAGCACGAACAGCGGGAAGTGAAACGCCCCGACCATGTTCTTGCCGGCGGGCACGTCGACCGCGACCTTGCCGCCCACCGACGCGTCGACCTGCGCGAGCAGGGTCGTCGGACACTGGATCACTGGGATGCCGCGCATGAACAGTGCAGCGGCCAATCCGGAGAGATCTCCGATCACGCCGCCACCGAGAGCGACGACGGCGTCGCGTCGACCCATACCACTGACGAGCATCGCGCCGAGCACCTCGAGCAAGGTCGCCGTGGTCTTGTGAGCCTCGCCCGCGGGGATCACGATCGGCACGACCGTGAAGCCCTGCGCCTCGAGGTTGGCCTGCACCACCGCGCCGTGCAGCGGCGCGACGGTGGTGTCCGAGACCAGCGCCACGATGCCGCTACGGCCGAGTCGCTGATGCAGCTCGGCGCCGATCCGACTGATCGCCCCGCGCCCGATCAGCACCGGGTAGCTGTGGCTCTCGGCCGGCACGTGTACGTCGAGCACCAGCGGGCGTGGACGCTTCGTCTTGGCTGTTGGACCGGTCTCGTTCATGCGGACCCCTCATCGCCCAGCGCGACTAACACTGTGCGAACCGCATCTTGCGGCGATCCTCCGGCGTCCGCAACCACGTTTGCTTCTTCATAAGCAGACCGACGGCGCAGCAGCAGCTCGTCGAGTCGCGCACACATGGTCCCGGGATCTTCGGACAACAGCGGTCGCTGACCGCGCTCCGGAGACGCCCCCAGGCGACGGCACAGCTCGGGTACCGCGACGTCGAGGAACACCACGCGGCCCGCAGCTCGCATCGTCGCGCGGTTGTCCGGGTCGACGACCACACCGCCGCCGGTCGCAACGACCACGGTGCGCAGGCGCAGCCCGGGTTCGGCGAGTAACAGTCGCAGCGCGTCGCGTTCGCAGCGGCGAAAGTGCGCCTCGCCGCGCGCGAACAGTTGCGTGACGGTGGTGCCGAACATGCGAGCGACCCGCAGGTCGAGGTCGACCCAGGCGACGCCCCACGCGGCCGCGAGCAGCGGCGCGACGGTCGTCTTGCCTGCGCCCATCATGCCGGTGAGGAACACCGGGCAGCCGGGGCCGCGACTGGCGAGCGGGTTCATGGCACCTCCCGCAGGCGGGCGGTGCTCAGCGTGAATTGCAGCTCGAGCGCGCCGTCCGACCCGGCCCGCAGGGCCAGGCGATCGATCGCTACCACTTGCGGCAGCGTGAGCACCCGGGCCATGAACTCGGTGAACGCCGGCCAGTTGCCGCGCGCGTCGACCTGCACCGGCGTCCGCAGCAACGCGCCGTCGACCTCGTGCGCCAGCGGCCGCCAGCCATCGACCTCCAGCCCGAGCGCGCTCGCCAGCGCCGGCACCGTGAACACCAGGTCCCCGTCGTCCCCGGCGACCACGCGCGTGCGCTCGCGGGCCAGCAGCTCGGCCTCGGCGTCGAGCTCCGCCGCGCGACCGTCCGCCCGCAGCTTGGCGGCGCGCGCCTGCTCGAGGTCACTGCGCGCCGCGCCGAGCTCGTTGCTCGCCGCGACCCACTCGTCGTGCGCCGCCCGATAAAACACCGCGTACCAGACCACCGCCGCGACACAAGTGCCGAGCACCCAGACGATCAGCGTCTGCAGCGGTGAGCCGTGGAGGAGGGAGCCTGCGGACATCGAGTCATTCCCGGGCGGTCAGCGTCACGCGCAGCGCGAGCCGGCCGTCGTCGTCCCGAGCGTACTCCGCATGGCCGACCGAGGCGAAGCGCGGGCTCGCTTCGAGCCGCCGCAGGAGGTCCGTCATGGCGGACAGGTCGGCCGCCGAGGCGAGCAACGACCACTGGCCGTCGCCGAGGTCGCGCAGCTCGCGGAGCGCGACACCGGGGTCGAGCGCGAAGATATGCGCCAGCTCGGTCACCACCGTTACGGGCGTACGGCGGGCCGTCGCCAACTGGGCGAGCGCCTCGCGTCTGGCTCGCAGCGCCTGTTCGCGGTCGACCAGCGCGCGCTCGTCGAAGGTCTTGCGGACCGCGTCGCGGTCGCGGACGACCGCGGTCGTCTGTCCGCGCAGTTCGGCGATCTCCGTCTCGGTCGCCGCGATCCACAGGTAACCTGCGGTCAGCAGCGCGGCCCAGCCCAGGCTCATCGCCACCAGCACCCCGCGCTCGCGGCCGGACCGACTGCGCCGCCGGCGTCTTGCCGCGACCGGCAATAGATTGATGCGGATCACGGGGCGTCGTCCTCCTCGCGCAGCGCCAATCCGAAGGCGACCGCGGCCGCCGGGGCGCAGGACCGCAGCGCTCCCAGCTCGACGCGGCGGTCGACCTGGACCCGCGCGAAGGGGTCGAGCAGCGTGACCGGCAGGCGCGAGCGTTCGGCCAGCGCCTGGCGCAGCGAGGGTACCAGCGCGGAGCCGCCGGTCAGGACGATCCGCGACAACGGCTCCTCCGCGACGGCGCCGCGGAAGAAGTCGAGCGACCGCTGGATCTCTGCGGCGATGGACTCCGAGACCTGAAGCATTCGTTGCTGGATCTCCGGGTCCTCGGCGCCGCGTTTGCGACGCTCCGCGTCCTCGGCCGACAGACCGAGCCCACGCAGCGCCTCCGTGTAGAGGTGGCCGCCCGAGCTGATGTCACGCCCGTAGGCCGGCATCCCCTCGGCGATGATGCTGATCGTCGAGGTCGCGGCGCCGACGTTGACGACCGCGAAGGTCTCGCCGCTGGTGAAGCCCTGGCCGGCCTCGACGCAGTTCTGTAACGCGAACGCCGTCGCATCGACGACGACCGGGCGCAGCCCCGCCTCGCCGACCACCCGCAGGTACTGCTGCACGAGGTCCTTCTTGGCGGCGACCAGCAGCACCTCGACCTCGCCGGTCATGGGGTTTTGCCGGAGTCGGGTGTGGTCGATGAGTACATCGTCGCGGGCCGGCGGCGACACCAGTTGCCGCGCCTCCCACTCGATCTGCTGCGCGAACGCGGCCGGCTCGAGCTGCGGCACCGAGATCCGCTTGATGATCACGCCGTTGCCGGACACGGCCAGGGCGACGTCTCGGCCGCGCAGGCCGATCCGCAGGACCAGGTCACGCAGCACGCCGACGACCGCCGCCGGCTCGAGCACCGCCCCGCCGACGATCGCTCCGGCCGGGACCGGCGCGACGCCGAAGTTCTGCAGGGCGAGCCCGGCCCGCACGGTCCGAAGCTGCACGAGCTTGATGGCCGTCGAGCCGATGTCGAGCCCGATGCAGTGTCTCGCCATGGCCAGCGCCGGCTCAGCCCTGGTCGATGTCCGGGCCGAACACCTGCTCGCGCGCCTCGGGCTTGAGACCCAGCGCCTCGAGGATCTTCCGCTTGGTGTCCATGCGGCACGGACAACCCGACTCCACGCGGTCGATCGTCAGCGGACTGACTCCCGCTCGCCGCGCGAGTTCGGCCTTGCTCATCATCGCCGCCTGCCGCAGCTTGCGGACGTTGTTGGGCTGCATCGCCGGCTTCGCCTTCGCGGCCTTCGCCGCGGGCTCGACCACCGTCGCAGGTACGGTCACCGCAGGCTCGACCACCGCAGGCTCGACCACCGCAGGCATGGTCGCCGCAGGCACGGTCGCTACGCTGGCCGTCACGGGCTTCTTGCCGCGCCGCGTGGCCTGCTGCGCCTCGCTCTCCGCGGCCTCGTCCGCCACGACCTCGGCGACCGGGTCATCGGCGGGGATCGGCGGCTCCTGTTTGGAGGTTGCAGTCATCGGCACAGCCACTCGCAATGCACTTCCTACACATTCTCGGCCCCGGCAAGGCCTTCGTCAACGACGGCGCGGCGCCTCAGTGATATGTAAGTGAATGTTAGTGATAGGGATTTGATAGGTCATTGTAGTGAATTACGCAGGTGCGCACTCCCCACACCGCGGGCTGCTCGCGACGTGTAAATTCATGTAATCCTTGATCAAAGCGAATTTCCATACCGCGAGCCTGACTTGCGGCTTGCGCGCCAGTCCCGGCCCGACGGATCGCCGGTGCCGCCTGGCCTTGAATTCATGTCAGAGCGATCCCCGGCGGACCTGGCACGGCGCGCTTTCGAGCGCCTCTCTTCTGGAGAGATCTCGCTGCCCGGCGAGGCCCAGAAGTCCTCGCCGCTGGCCGGTGAACCCGTCTCGCTGCCACGATCGATCGATCGATCCACAGCGCGAACGCCAGCGACTTCCCGGGGTCGTCATCACTTCACCATCCCGTCGCCGACATCCGGCGCGGCGAAACTTCCCCTCCGTGCGCTCGTGATAATCTCGCGCGCGCATGCCCGCCGACTTGATCCTCGCCATCGACCAAGGGACCACCGGGACCACCTGCCTGCTCGTCGATTCCGGGCTCAAGGTGCGTGCGCGGGCCACCCGGGAGTTCCCGCAGCACTTCCCGCAGCCGGGCTGGGTCGAGCACGACCCCGAGGAGCTGTGGCACTCCGTGCTCGCCGTGATCGCCGAAGTCATGAGTCGCAGCGGCGCAGACGCGACCAGCATCGCCGCGATCGGCATCACCAATCAGCGCGAGACCAGCCTGGTGTGGGACCGTCGCAGCGGCGCCGCGATCCACCACGCCCTGGTCTGGCAGGACCGCCGCACCGCGGGCGTCTGCGAGGCCCTCAAGGCCGACGGCCGCGAGCCGGCGATCCGCGAGCGCACTGGCCTCCTGCTCGACCCCTACTTCTCGGCGACCAAGCTCGCGTGGGTCCTCGACCACGTGTCGGGGGCGCGCGCCCGCGCCCGCGACGGCGAACTGGCTGCGGGCACGATCGACACCTACCTCGTGTGGCGTTTGACCGCCGGCGCATCGCACGTCACCGAGCCGAGCAACGCCTCGCGCACGCTGCTGTGGCCGCTGGTCGGCGGCGGCTGGGACCACGAGCTCTGCGAGCTGCTGCGCGTCCCCCATCAGGTGCTGCCAGAGGTCCGCCCGTGCACCGCGAACTTCGGCGCCACCCGGGGTGTCCCCGGTCTACCCGACGGCATCCCGATCCACGGCATCGTCGGTGATCAGCAGGCCGCCCTGTTCGGCCAGGCCTGCTTCGCCGTCGGCGACGCCAAGTGCACCTACGGCACCGGCGCGTTCGTCATGCTCAACACCGGGACCCGCCCGGTACCCTCGCAGCACGGCCTGCTGACCACCGTCGGCTGGCAGATCGGTGACCAGACTACCTACTGCCTCGAGGGCAGCGCGTTCATGGCCGGCGCGGTGGTCCAGTGGCTACGCGACGGCCTCGGCATCATCGCGAAGGCCAGCGAGATCGAGGCGCTCGCCCGCAGCGTAGAGGACAGCGGCGGCGTCACCCTCGTACCCGCCCACGCCGGCCTCGGCGCCCCGCACTGGCGTCCCTACGCCCGCGGCCTGATGACCGGCCTGACCCGCGGCACCACCCGCGCCCACCTCGCCCGCGCCGCCCTCGAGGGCATCGCCCTCCAGATCTCCGACCTCCTGCTCGCCATGGCCGCCGACACCGGCGCGCCGCTTCGCACCCTCAAGGTCGACGGCGGCGCCGCTGCCAACGACCTCCTCATGCAGCTCCAGGCCGACTTCCTCGGCGTCCGGCTCGCGCGCCCGACCATGCTCGAGGCCACCGCCCTCGGCGCCGTGTTCATGGCCGGCCTCGGCGTCGGTCTATGGAAGAACACCGAGGCCCTCGCCGCCGCCTGGCAAGAGGACCGCAGCTTCACCCCGGGCCCGGCCACGCCGCAGCGCAATGAACTTCGCCGGGCCTGGGACCGCGCGATCTCCATCGCCTGAGCGCTACGCGAAGACCAGCGCCTCGCGGTCGACCAGCAAGTACGCGTCGAAGGTCGCGGCCGCATCGTCTGGCCGCGGCCCACCCGTTGTAGGACCCGTCCCGATCCACAGCCCCGCCGCGCCCCCGTACACCAGCCACACCACCCCGCTGCCGCTGTCCTCGACCAGACAGGCGTGCGCCGGTCCGGTCACGACCTCGCCATCCACCAAGTCGAGCGCCCACACCGGCTTAAAACCCGCACCGTCGATGTCGACCGAGGCGACCAGCCGCGGCTCGCCGGACCGCCTGAAGCTGCGCTGCACCGCCTCCGTGAATCGCTCGTCGCTGACCTCGACCCACAGCGTGTCGGCACCGACCGCACCATTGACGTTCATGGCCCCGGTATCGCACGCCGCCGTCCGCAGGTCACGAGCAGCCGCGGCAGGTCGACCGGCGCCCACTGTTCCACGCCGTAGAGTCCGAACTCGAGCCAGGCCCGCGCGCGCGGCTCGGCTGCCGCGCGCATCACTCGCGTGCGTCGCAACCACCGCAGCACCTGCCACGGGCGCACCGCCGGCGGATGGGCCAGCTCGACCAGGATCCCGCCCGGTCGCACACGTTGGGCCGCGCGCGCGACCTCCGGCGTCACGCTCGCGTCGCCCAGCGCCTTGATGACGATCAGCGCCGCGAAGTCGATGCCCATGTCCGTATGACCGTCGACCGTGGTCCAGCCGTACGGGACCGCCACCGCCGCCACCCGCTCGTGCAGCATGGCTCCCGTGCCAGCGCTCGCTACCCCCGCCCCGCGCAGCACCGCCGTGCGCAGCGGCCCGAGCGCGTGGACCAGCCACTCCGCGAGCACCGGACCCGGCAGTTGATCGGCGCCTCGCACCCGCCTCCTCTATCACGAGCCGCCACCCGCCGATCGCCGCTACAGTGCTTCCGTGCAGGCCCCGAAGATCGCCACGCTCGCGCATCTCGCCACGGCGGGTCTGCCGGTGCCTGCCTACGTCGCCTTGCCGTCCGTCGACGAGCCCGACCCGGGCGCGTGGCGGGCGATCGACGAGCTGCTGCGCGCCGGTCCAGTCATCGTGCGCGCCGCGTTGTTCGGCGAGGATACGGCCGGGGACTCCGGCGCCGGTCTCGGCAGCTCGATCGCCGGCTGTAGCGATCGCAGCGCTGTGCGGGCGGCCCTCGTCGAGATCGCCGCCGCGCTCGCGGACCCCTGGCTCGCCAGCTACTTCGGCGGCCCGCCGCGCGCCCAGGTGCTCGTCCAGCGCGAGATTACCGGGCCCTGGCTCGCCGTCGTCGCCCAGGCTCACTTGAAGCAGGCGACGGTGCGTCAGGTCGAGCTGCATCGGCGCACGCACAGCGAGCCGCTCGCGGCGGGTCTCAGTCCGGCGCTCGCCGGCCCGCTCGAGCTGTTCCCTGCCGAGCTACGCGGCCCGATCGCCGACCTCTGTGACCGTGCCGCTGCTGCCCTGCCCCGGGCCACGCATGGCCTCGACCTCGAGCTCGTCGCCGATCTCGACCACCGGATCTGGGTCGTGCAAGCGCGCCCGCTGACTCGCCCGCTGCACCCCGGCTGGCCTGCCTTCGCCGCCGCCGCTCGCCGCGACCTCGACCCCGCAAAGCCCGACGCCGACCGCCTCCCGCTGCCTGGCCTGTGGACCCTCGACGCCGAGCACAACCCCGACCCGCTCTCGCTGGCGCACGCCGGGCTCATCCGTCTGCTCGCCGCCGGGGGCACGCGGGTGCGCACGCGCGTGCTCGCCGGCTGGCTCTACACCCTCGACGAGCGCGCCGAAGCTCCCGCCAGAGCTTCGACGGCCACCCTCCGCGCCGCGCTCACGAGCTTACAGGACCATCAGATCCCGGCCGCCCGCGCCGAGCTCGTCGCCATCGATCGCCGCCTCGCCCGCGCGCCCGACCTCCCCCTGCTGGTCGACCGCGCCCTTAACCAATTGCGCCGCGTGCTCGCCACCTACGCCACGCTCCCGGCCCGGCCCACGCGCCTCGCCAGTGACACTGGCGCCCTGTGCCTGCACGGTCGCGGCGATCACCTCGACGTGTTGCCCGCGACCTGGGACCTCGCCAGCCCGACCTTGCACGACCTGTCCTTCGAGACATCCGCGATCCCGCCGGTCCCCGCCGCGCTCCCGGGCGACCCCGACGTCCTCGCTACCATGCTCGGCGAGCTCGACGACCACCTGTTCGCGCTCGGTCTGGCTCCGCTGCGGCGCGTGTATCTGCGGGCCGCGGCAGCGCTCGCGCTGTCCCCCGCCGACATCTTCCTGCTGACCCCCGACGAGCTGCGGGCTGCGCTCGTCGGCGCCAGCTTCGACCTCGACGAGCGCCGCAGGCTCCACGCCGCCCAAGCCTCGCTATTCCCGCCCTTGCAGCTCCACGACGGTCTGCCGGTCCCGGCCGTCGCTGGCCGTCACCTCCGCGGGATCTCGATCGGTCCGGTCGCCGAGGGCCCGCTGCACCAGCGTCATGACCTCGCCGCGCTGCTCGCCGATCCTCCGCCGCCCGGCGCCGTGCTCGCGATCCCAGCGTTGACCGCCCAGGCGGCGGTCGTCCTGCGCGCGCTGGGCCTGCGCGCCGTGTGTTGCGAGCATGGCGGCGCGCTCAGCCACGCCGCCCTGATGGCCCGCGAGCTCGGCCTCTCCGCCCTGATCGGCTGCCGCGGCTGCACGCAGATCCCACCCGGCACGCAGGTCCGCCTCGACACCCGCACCGGCCACCTGCGCATCCGCACCTGGCCGCCAGGACATGTCCCTGGGGACAGCCGGGCACTGATTTAGATGCTGTCTTCGGAGAGGTTCTCGTCGCGGGTGCGCGCGGCTCGGGGCCTCGGCGTCGCGGCTGCGGCTCGCTCGTTCGGGTTCGGGCGACGGGTGGGCGCCTCGCCGGTCTGGGCGACCTCTGCTGTGCCGGCCGCGGTGACGCCCGCGTTGACGCGCGCGCGCAGCTCTTTGCCGACCTTGAAGAACGGCAGGCGTTTGGGGGCCACGTGTACGGCGTCGCCGGTGCGCGGGTTACGGCCCTCGTAGCTCTTGTATTGGCGCACGGTGAAGCTACCGAACCCGCGGATCTCGATGCCATCGCCGCGGCGCAGCGCATCGACCATCGCGTCGAAGATGGTGGTCACGACCAGCTCGGCCCGGCCCTTGGTCAGCTTCGATGAATCGGCGACACGTTCGATCAGTTCGGATTTGGTCACTGAGGTTCCCCGGGCTCGCCATGGTAGGCCAAAAAATCCAGGGATATCAAGCACTCACCGGCGGATCTCCCGGGCGGGCGTCCCAGGGCCCCCGGCGGGCGAAGAGAAGGTAATTCAGGTCGGCCAGCGGCAGGCTCGCCTGGGCCGCCAGCCAGCGGTAGGCCTGGCGCACGCGGACCTGCGGCCCGGCTACCTCGGCCAGCATTTCGGCCTCCGGCCAGCGCCCGCGCGCCTCGCCGTCCAGCGTCGCCACGAAGTCGGTCACGTCGCCGACCCCGAGCGTGCGCAGGCGCCAGCGAGATTGATCCGCGAGCAGCAGGTGGAGGTCGACCCACGCAGCGACGGCCGCCGCATCGCCCGCCAGCCACTGCGCTCGCGTGCGCGCCTCCGAGCCCGCCGCCGCCACAGCCTGCACGCGACGCGCCTCGCACAGCGTCGGTCCGACCAACTGCGCCTCGCGCAGACATCCTGGCCAGCGGCGGGCGGCGGCCCGCAGCGCGACGTTTTGCGTCGGTCCGGTGGGCAGGGCGACCAATGCCGCGAGCGCCGCGTACTTCTCGGCCATGGCCGCACAGGTCTCGGGGGCCACGGGCCGCCGGGCGTATGCGGTCTGCCACGCAGTCAACCGGTCTGCTCCCATGAAGGTGAGTGTAGCCCTCGCCAGCCGGTGAGAGATCGGTATGCTGGTCGCTCGAGCCGCGAAAAGTTTGACGAACGCCGTGGACCGCCCAACAAATCGGATGATGCAGGCGACCGAGTCGATGTCGGGCTTCGTCGACGACGCGAACCTCGAGGTCGAGGTCGGCGAGGACACGTCACGGGCCGTCGACTACCTCACCGCCGATGAGCAGATCAGGCTGGCGCAGGCGCGGGCCGGCAATGCTCGCGCGCTGCGTCAATTCTACGACCAACATCAGTCGCAGGTCCGCGGTCACCTCTACCGTCTGCTCGGCCCCGACTCGGAGATCGACGACCTCGTCCAGACGATCTTCGCCCGCGCCTTCGCGGCGCTCGCCACCTTCAAGGCCGGCTCCACCCTCAGCACCTGGCTTTATCGCATCACCACCAACACCACCCACAACCTGCTGCGCCACCGCTTCCGGCGCAATCGCGTCAAGACGGCGTTCTCGTGGTGGCTCAGCGGGCGCGGCGATCACCTCCAGCACAGCCAGTCTGACGTGCGTGACGAGGCCCTGCGCCTGCTGCAACACCTCGCCCCCGACCTGCGCGAGGTCTTCGTCTTCTATCACTACGAGGGCCTGACGCTGCAGGAGATCGCCCAGATCTTCGACAAGCCGCTCTCGACCATCGGCGACCGCCTCACCCGCGCCCGCAAGCGCCTCCACGAGCTCGTCACCGCTACGCCCTGATCATCCTGATCATCCTGATCCATCCATGACCGACCACGACGACAACCTGCCGGGCGAGACCGCCGCGCGCTACGGCTGCCTCGAGTGCCAGGAGGACTCCGAGCTCGCGCTCGCCGACCGCCTGCACCCGACCGCCGTCGCCCGCTATCGGGGCCACCTACGGGTCTGCGGCGACTGTCGGCGCATGAACCAGTTGCTCGAGGCCGTGTACCGCGGCCCCGACCCCTCCTCCTCCGGCATCGGCATCCTGCGCACCTCCGCCAGCGATCGCGAGTTCGCCGCGATCCTCCGTCGTGTGCCGCTCGAGCGGCCCCTCCCCTGGTACCACCACGCCGCGCACACCTCCGGGGCCGTCGCGCTCGCCACCACCGCCGCCGCCCTCGCGCTCGCCCTGGTGCTCCCGAACCTTCAGCAAGAGGCCGCCCCCATCGGCGGCATCTCGGCCGCGCTGCAGGGCGCACGTCAGGGCCTGCAAGCCGCCGAGTCCAGCGCCTCCGAGGACAGCGCCGTCGCCCCCCACCAGGCCCAGGTCGACTACGGCCGCGTGCTCGCCGGTCGCGGCTACCTCTCCACCCCTGGTGACGGGCCACCTGTCCTCACGGACACCTTCACCGTCGGCACCCGCTTCTCGGTCGAGCTCGGCCAGTCGCTGCAGGTCGGCCTGCTCGGGCGGATCCTCGCCAACTTCGAGCCCGGCACCGAGATCGAGTGGACGCAGGCCGGACCTGGCGCCCTCGACCTCACCCTCGAGCGTGGCCATATCGCCGTCCGCTACGAGCGTCAGCCCACCGACCCGATCCTCAACATTCATACGCCCTCCGCGCTGGTGCGCGTCGTCGGCACCGTCTTTACCGTCGAGGTCGACGCCGAGGGCAGCACCAACGTCGCCGTGCTGCGCGGCAAGGTCGAGGTCCTCAACCCCGAGGACCACGCCTTCGTCGCCGATGTCCAGGCCGGCTACCGCTTCGAGCTCGAACGCATGACCTACGGCGACGTCGGTCGCCACGACGTCCGCGTCGCCATGCCGCTCTCGGACGAGGTCCCCGGCCACGGCGGCCACGCCGAGCGCCCCGGCCACGACCTCGTGTCGCTCGCAAGCCTCACTACCAGCGCCGACGGCACGATCCCCGCGAGCTGGGTGGTACCGGGCCTACCCGCCGCGCTCCCGCTGCGTCGCCTCGAGAACATCCTGACCCGCACGCCCCAGCCAGAGTTCTTCTTCGAGCGCCCGAGCATCGTCCGACCCGACCGGCGCTACCTGAGCTCGCTCGCCGCTGCCAAGGCCGAGGACGGCCAGGGCCTGATCGACAAGCTCGTGCGCGACGCCGCCGAAACTCGCCTCGAGCAGGGCCGCGCCGCGCTCGAGCGCTGCCGGACCCTCTACCAGTCGGCGCAGACCCGCTACCTCTCTGCCCGCTGTCTCACGGGCTTCATGGCGGAGCACGGCGACGACGACGGCCTCGTCGAGGGCCACCTCCTGATCGGCATCCTGCGCATGGACTTCGCCAACGACTACCCAGCCGCGAAGCTGGCCTTCGAGCGCTTCCTCGAGCGCGCGCCGGCCCACCCGGAGGCCGAGCTCGCCCGCTATCGCCTGTGGCTGGCGAGCATCGAGGACGGCGACGTCAACGGCGCGATCGACCGCGGCCGCGAGTACCTGCGCCGATATCCCAACGGTAAATTCACCGGCAAGATCCTGCAGCGCTTCCCCAGGCTGGTCTCCGAGCTCTGACCTGGCGCGGGTCGTTTCCGCCCGCATAACACCAACCATACCGCCAACTGTCAAGTGTCCGTGTACGCGCCGCGCGAACGACGGACCGTGCGCAGGACATCTGGACACTTCTTCGAGCCGGTAGTATCCCCACCGTGGCTTGTATCGTCAGCGTCCCGTCGGAGACGCCAACATGCGAAACTTCCGCGCCATCATCGACCTCTTCCGGCGGCTGCTGGGGCTCTCCCAAGAGCCCGTGCTGTCCCTCGGGTCAGGTGCCCAGAAGCCCGCATCCGCCACGGCGCCAGGTCCCGACGACGACGACGATGACGATGACGACGCCGAGCACACCGGCCCCGACGACGCCACGCGCGACGGCCAGCTCCGCATCGAGGACGAGTGGGCCGAGCTACAGGTCTTGATCGCTCGCCACGAGGCCGAGGGCATCGACCTCGCCGGCCTCGACATCACCGACCCCGCGAGCTTCTGGACCCGCCAACTGCGTATCGACGACCACCTGCGCCTCGGCAAGGGCCGCCTGCACAGCGTCGTCGCGGCCGGCTTTCGCGGCCTCGAGCACTGGGACGAGGTGAGCCGCTACTTCCAGGCCAAGTGGTCGCAACTGGCCCGCCGCGACACCGGCGAGCTGGAGATCCGCCCGCGACCAGAGTTCACAGATGCCGCCCTGCGCGCGCCCCCCACGGATCTCACTCGTCCCTGACCACACCCTGACAATCGTCCACAAACACTCGAGGAAACATGCCCAAGCGAATCTTTATCGGCGGCCTCAGCGTCGCCACCACCGACGCCACCATCAACACACAGTTTGCCCCCTACGGCACGCTCGTCAGCGCCGCGATCAACCGCAACGCGAGCGGCGGTTCGCTCGGCAACGCCAACGCCGAGTACACCGCCGACCAGGCCGGCACCGACGCCATCGCCGCCAAGAACGGCACCCAGATCGACGGCAGCACGATCAGCGTCGCGCCCGCCCGTTGATCGCTCGATTCCAACCCACCCGCCGCCGGTCACCTGTCCCTTGGGACAGTTGACCGGCGCCCATGCTCGTCTGCGCCCACACGTGATCTCGTATGGAGCAACTTCGCGTGGTCGCCATTGATATACTCCGGGCCCCCTCGCTCGGAGTTCGCGTATGGCAGCACTGGTCCCGGTAAAAGTCGATCTCTCGGCGAAGACCTGCATCGTCACGGGTGCGAGCAGCGGCGTCGGCAAAGCAGTCGCCCGCAACCTCGCAGCGATGGGCGCCACGGTCATCGTCACCTCGCCAGGCCTCGACCGCGCCGACGCGGCCCGGGCGGAGATCGTCGCCTCGACGCAGAGCCGGCGCGTCCTGGCGATGAAGCTCGACTACACCAACCGCCTCTCGATCCGCGAGTTCGCCGAGACCTTCTCCGAACGCCACGAGCGCCTCGACGTGCTCGTCCACAGCGCCGCCGCCTGGTCGCCCGAGCGCGAGCAGACCATCGACGCGATCGAGATGACCTGGACCGTCAATGTGCTCGGCCCGCATATCCTCAACCGCCTGCTGACCGACAAACTCAAGGCCAGCACCCCGGCTCGCATCATCCACCTCGCCTGCACCCACGCCGGCGCCCTCGACATCGACGACACCGACTTCGACCAGCGTCGCTACGACGGCTGGTCCGCGTTTCGCCAGAGCCAGCAGGCGGTCCGCATGTTGGCCGCCTCGCTGTCGCCGCGCATGGCGATCCACGGCGTCAACGTACACCTGTGTATCCCCGGCAGCAGCGTGCGCACCGGCCTACATCGTAAGGCCCGGGGCCTCCGAGGCCTGCGCCTCAAGCTCGCCGCGCGGCTGTTCGGCATCAGCCCCGCCGCCGCCGCTGAAGGCCCGACCTGGCTCGCGGCCGACCCCAACGTCGGCCCCGGCGGCAAACTGTGGATCGGGCGGACCGAGAGCACCCGCCGGTTCCGCGACGCCGCCGAGATCCAGCGCCTGTGGGACAGCGTCGAGCGCCAGGCCAACGGCCTGATGTCGAAGCCCGGCATGGGCCAGTCCGGCCTGTTTACCCTGCCGACCTGACCCGAGAGACAGCCCTCGACGAAGCTTGTCGAACATGCCCGCTCCTCGCTAAGCTCCCTCGGTGATCGTCGACCTCGGTCCCGGACAACCCGACCTGCTCGAGCAAGCCGCCGCGTTGCTGGTCGCGCGTATGCCCGAAGGCTGGCCCACCATGGAGGACGCGCGCGAGCACATGCACGAGCTGCAAGACCTCGCTCACCTCCTCCGCGGCCACGTCCACGGCCGCCAACTGCTCGGCTGGGTCGGCGGCCAGGAGCGCTACCCCGGGCACGTCTGGGAGCTGCACCCGCTGGTCGTGCGCGCCGACCACGAGCGCCGCGGCATCGGCCGCGAGCTCGTCCTCGACCTCGAAGCCCACGTCCGTGACCTCGGCATCCACACCATGTTCGTCGGCTCCGACGACGAGCTCGGCCTCACCAGCCTCGCTGGCGTCGACCTCTACCCCGACGTCATCGCCCACCTCGCCCGCCTCGAGAACCTGCGTGACCACCCGGTCGGCTTCTACCAGCGCCTCGGCTACAGCGTCGTCGGCGTGATGCCCGACGCCAACGGCTTCGGACGCCCCGACATATACCTGAGCAAACGGCTGGTCCCGAGACCCGACAGACCTGTCCCAAAAGACAGCTAACGTCTCCCGCGGCCACGCGGCTTGGGCTTGCCGGTCGCTGCCCGTTGGCTCGCCGGCGCGGCCCGAAAGCCCGGCGCCACCACGCTATCGAGCTGCTGCTGGAGCTGGCGCAGCTCTTTGCTGCGCGGGTCGTGGCGCAGACCCTCGGCGAGCAACTGCTCAGCCTCGCGACGGCGCCCGATCCGGAGCATGGTGTAGGCGACGTACAGCCGCGATCGCGTCGTCGCCGGGTCGCCCTCGCCGAGCAGCGTGCGCTGGGCCGTCAGCGCCCGCTGTTGCAGCTCCAGCGAGCGCGCCGCGTCGCCGAGGTTGCGGTGGATCGTCGCCAGGTTCATCAACGACTCGAGCGCCGCCCGCGGGTCGCCTGCGGCCTCGCGCAGCCCCAGCGCCGTCTGTTCGGCCTGCGCCGCCTGCCCGTGATCCCCGGCCGCCGCGTGCAACGAGCCGAGCAGGCTGTGCGCCGCCGCGGTGTCGAGGTGCCCGTCCCCGAGCACAGCCTGACGGATCGCCAGCAGCTCGCGCCCGGCCGCGATCGCCTGCCCATGCTCACCCCGGGCCCGATGCACCGCCGCCAGGTTGCCCCACGCCAGCCCGACCCGCCCATCGCCCGGCTCGCACGCCGCACGTAAGCCCGTCAGCGCGCGCTCGGCCAGCGCCAGCGCCTCGTCGTGTTCGCCCCGCATCCGCCGCGTCGCGCTCAAGTTGCCGGCCGCCGCCGCAGTCTCCGCGTGGCTGTCCCCGAGCACATCTTCGTAGATCTCGAGCGCCCGCGAATCGGCGGCCAGCGCCGCGTCGAGCTCCCCGCGCCGCCGCCTCGCCGCCGCGACCAGGCCATAGGCCGCCGCGGTGTCGACGTGGCGTTCGCCGTGCCTCGCCATACGCAGCTCGAGGCACGCCTGGGCGCGCTCGAGGGCCAGCCCGAAGTCACCGGCGTTGCGCGCCACGAGGCTCTCGCTGGCCAGCCTCGCGGCCTCGTCGGCGGGTTCGGTGTGCGGCTCGTCCATCTCTCCCTGATATACACGAGCCCCGCGCCGCGATCACTTCATCGTCTTGTAGGCCTTGGCCTTGGAGTGCTTCTTAACCATCTTCTCCTCTTCGATGGGCCCCTAGTCGCAGGTCCACGCGGTCGAACTGCCACCGCCGGCGACCTGCCCGACTACATGCGCGAGGGGTCGCGACCCTCGGCCAACTGCCGGAGGAAGGTCCACGTATAAATGCCCGAGTCGTGGCCGTCCGAGAAGTTTAGGCCGAGGGCATAGGCCCCGACCTCCGTCGCCGCGAGCAAGCGGACGTCCGAACCCTGCTCTCGAAACCGGATCCCCGGCGCGTGGCCCTGACAGGCCGCGCAGGGGCACCAGCCGCGCAGCACCGGCACTGCCAGGCGCGCGCGCAGCCCGTCATCCCAGGCGATCTCGAGCACGTTGTCACGGACGTGATGTGCCAGGTCGATCGGGGCGGTCATGGATCGCCGCACATCGGTGAGCTGTTGACCACTTCACAGGGCCCCGAGCACTCCGCCAGCACCCGGTCGCCGTCGTCACACAGCGTAATCTTCTTGTCGAGGGTGCACCCGACCGGCTCGCAGGACAGGCCCGGCGTGTCCTTCCAGACGCAGGTCAACCCGTCCGGGCCCACGCCGCTGCAGCCGACCGCGACCGGGTTCACCATGCCAAGCGTGGGCGGACAGTTCTGCACAAACAGCGTCGCGCAGATCCCCGCGAGGTCGTCATCCTTCCACACGCCCCCGCAATACAGCAACGTGCCGAGCTGACCCGGTCCGCCGTTCTCGCAGTGGAACTGGTCATCGCCGCCGCATGGCATGCCCAATAGGCTCACGTCGCCGGTCGTACCGTCGGTCGTGGTGTCCGTCTCGCCGGTCGACGAGCTCGTCGCGCCCGTGGTCGTCGTATCACCAGTCGTCGTGCCCGTGGTCGTCGTATCCCCGCCCGTGCTCGTGCTCGTGCCCGTGTCCGTGTCCTCGACCGCGGTGGTCCCGTCTGTGGTCGACGAGCCGCCGGTCGTACCGTCACCGGACGAGCTGCTGCTATTGCCGCCGCTGCTGCTGCCGCCGACCGGCATGCATTGGTCCGCGCCCAGCTCGAGCACCTCGCCGACCGCGGGCACCGGGCGCTTGAGCAGCTCGACGACCTCGACGCCGCCGCGGCCGTCGTACCAGGTGATCGTAAAGTCCGCCTCGACCATGCCGGCGGGCTTGCGCAGACCGACGGTCGCGTAGCTGTCGGCCAGCGCCGCCGGGTCGACTTCAAAGCTGGCCTCGAGGACAGGCAGCGCCACACCCTCGGCATCGAACCCGCGGATCTCGAGGTCGACGCTGACCGGCGCATCACCGCCGAGGGCGCAGGCATGCAGTCGCAGCTCGACCTCGGTCGGTCGGGCACAGGCGCAGCAGACCAGCAGGGTCGCGACGCGCGCGATGCGATGTGTACTCACCGCGCGCGATGCTATCAGAAAAAGCCCAGACGTGGCCGTAACCGCGCGTGTACCCGAAACCTGAACATCCGCCCAGCCTTATTCGCCTCTGCGTGGTCCCTGGAGGGCCCGGGCGATCGCGCTGCGCAGGCTACCGAGGGTCACGAGCTGATCGAGGTCGACAGCTCGACCAGCGTCTGCGCGACCTGGGGATTGGTCCATGTACGCCCACGATCACCGCTCCTGCCGGTCGATAGCCGCACGCGCGACCACCCACTGCGAATTGCTACGAGGACTTCACGGTCCCGAGAGCGCTCGCAGCCGCGGCGTCAGCAGGGCCAGCGATCGCTCGACCCTGGCCACCAGCTCGCCTTCGGTGCACAGCGCACAGCGCTGGCGGCTGCTCGCCAGCCGTCGGCCTTCATGCAGCACCGCGACCGTCGACGTATAGCCGATCGCCTTGCCCGCGAACGGACGCACCGTGACGGCGACCACCGGATCGCCCGGGCCGCCGTCCTCGGCGATGAACGCGGCCCGCAGCATCGCCGCCGCCGAGCTACGCACCCGCGACGCGATCGCCGGGCCAGCACCCGCCTCGCGCAGCGTCGAGGTCTCGACCACCACGCTCGCATGGACCGTCGGCGCCTCCGGGGGCAGCCTCGCGGCGTCGATGAACACAGGAGAAATGGTGATCAGGAAAGCGAGCAAGACGCTGGTCATTTCGGACCCCCACGCCTTCGCATCGCAGGGTTCTCCCGCGCAGGCAAAAAATCTGCACGTCGGCACCTCGCGGTAAAATCGCCGTGGCACCCGTCACAGCCGCAACTGCGCGCGAAAGAACGCGTCGGCCTCCGCGTAGCTGCGCTCGAGCGCAGCGATCGCATGCTCGTCCGGGGCCTGGGCCCCCGGGGTCCGACACGCCTCCTCGACCGCACGCAACTGCCGCGACAGTCGCTGCGCCCCCAGGTTGCCCGCCGCACCGCACAACCCGTGTGCCAGTCGACCGAGCCCATGCAGATCCCCTGCGGCCACCCGCCCCCGCATTTCGGCCAGCGTCGACGGCACTTGACGGCGTAACACGGCCAACAATTCGCCGAGCTCCTCGGGACCGAGCTCGTCCTCGAGCTCTCGCAGCAGCGCCAGCGACACCGGTCCATCCGCATCCATATCCGCCTCGACCGTCGCCGGCACCACGGCCCCGGTCCCTGCGAGCCAGCGCCCGAGCAACGCTGCCAGCGCGTCGATCGCCATCGGCTTGGCGATATAGTCGTCCATGCCGGCGGCGATGCAGCGCTCGCGATCTCCCTCCATAGCGAACGCCGTCATCGCCACGATCGCTAGCCGCGAGCCATCGTCCTCCCCCTCGCGGATCGCCCGGGTGGCCGCAAATCCATCCATCACCGGCATCTGGCAGTCCATCAACACCAGCGCCGGACGCCGCCGTTGCACGCACTCCACCGCCTCGCGCCCGTGGTTGGCGACCTCGACCGCGTGGCCCAGCTTCGTCAACATCGCGGTCACGACCCGCTGGCTGACCAGGTTGTCCTCGACGACCAGCACCAGCGCACCGGAGCCGTGCACCTGCAACGTGGCCGTCGCGTCCGAGTCGTCCATCCCTGCGCCGCCACCATATCACTGCGCGTCGTTCGTTCGTCGCGCGGCCGCGTTGCGCGCGTCACATCGGCGCGCACCTGCTCCTCGGGTCAGGGTATGCTGGCGCGCCCGAGCCATGTCTGCCCGTGAACTGATCGCCCTCGGCACCGCGAGTCAGGTGCCGACCCGCCACCGTAACCACAACGGCTATCTGCTGCGCTGGGACGACGAGGGTTTCCTGTTTGACCCGGGTGAGGGCACGCAGCGGCAGATGATCTACGCCAACGTGACCACCTCCGCGATCACGCGGATCTGCATCACCCACTTCCACGGCGACCACTGCCTGGGGCTCGCCGGCATCTCGCAGCGGATCTCCCTCGACCGCGTCCCCCACGTCGTCCACATCTACTATCCCGGCTCGGGTCAGAAGTTCTACGAGCGCCTGCGCCACGCCTCGATCTTCCACGACGTCGCGCGCATCGAGGCCCACCCGATCTCCGGCCCTGGCGAGCTGCTGCGCGACAACAAGCTGACCCTCTCCACCCTCGAGCTCGACCACGGCGTCGAGGCCTGGGGCTACCGCCTGCAGGAGCACGACAGCCGCACCATGCTGCCGGATCGCCTCGCCGAGGCCGGCGTGCGCGGCCCGCAGATCCGCAAGCTCATGCAGGACGGCGAGATCACGATCGACGGCCGCACCGTCGCCCTCGCTGACGTCAGCACCTTTAAAAAGGGTCAAAGCGTCGCCTTCGTCATGGACACCCGCGTCTGCGACAACGCCGTCGCCCTCGCCCGCGACGTCGACCTGCTCATCTGCGAATCCACCTACCTCTCCTGCGACGCCGACAAGGCCCACGACAACGGCCACCTCACCGCCGCCGAGGCCGCCCGCATCGCCGCCGCCGCCGGCGCCCGCAAACTCGTCCTCACCCACTTCTCCCAGCGCTACAACTCGGTCGAACCATTTGTCACCGAAGCCCGCGAATTCTTCGGCAACGAGGTCGTCGCCGCCCACGACGGCGATACGATCGCCGTGCCGCCCCGCCAGGCCTAAACGGCCCGACTCGCGGCCGAAGGCCCTCGAGTCGGCCCACCCGACCATGAAATCGTATCCTGTCCTCGAGGACAGGCCACGAATGGTCAAGGGTGCTGTCCCGACGCCTGTCCCAAAGGTCAGGTCTTGTCGGCCGGCTTCTCCGCCGGCTTGACCGCGTCGCCCGCCTTCGCGTCGCCCGCCTTCGCAGCGTCGACCGGGACCGCCTTGCCGTCGCCCTCGGTCTTCTTGCCGCCGCAGGCACCCTCGCCGCACTTGCCCTCACCGCACTTCATCTCGGCCTTGGCGTCGGCCTTGACGTCGGCGGCGACCGGGGTCACCTCTTTCACTTCGGTCTTAACCTCGGTCTTGACCTCCGTCTTGACCTCCGTCTTGACCTCCGTCTTGACCTCGTCCGTCTTGGCGCCGCTGTCACAGGCTTGGGATACGCCGCAGCCGAGCAGCGCGAGGGTCGTGGTGATCGTCTTCAGGTCCATGCCGAGGGCCTCCGGGAGGCCGCCAGCATAGCAAGCCCGGATCTCGGCGGGCAGACTTCGTGTCAGCCAGGGTCGTCCTCGCCGGACCCCAAAGCCGACGAAGTCACTTCGGGCGAGTCAGGCACTTGCGCCCAGCCCGGCAGCGTCGCGCGCACCGAGACCTCCGCGCCCGTGCGCGGCTGCGTGAAGGCGAGCGTCTCGGCCAACAGGCACAGCGTCGCCCCCACCTCGCCGTCGCCGACGACCGGCAGCCCCACCGACGACGCATGCAGCCGGATCGCCTGGCTCGGGCTGCCCGCCAGCGCCACCTGCGCGAGCGTCTCCTCACCGAGCTCGGCCAGCTTGCGAAACTCCGTGCGCGCCGCGATCGGCCCGCGGTCGCCGTCGCGGGCCAACCGCCAGCCACCGCCAGCCGGCAGACAAACCACGGGCGCCTCGCACACCAGCCTATCGCCGACGAAGCTCCCACGCAGGCGCACGCGATACCCACGCTCCATCGCCAGCGCCGCGAACTCCCGAAAAAAGCTCCCGGTCGTCTGGCTGCGGATCGTGTACAGCACCAGCCCTGCGGCCGTCGGGGGCAGCTCGTGGACCAGGCCGACGTAGGGTCGCAGCACCCCGTCCTGCGTCAGTCGTGAGACCAGCGCCTGCGCCAGGGTCCCGCGGTTGGCCGCCTTCGTCGCCGCCGCCGGCACCCCATGCGGCTTGTCGACGATCACGCAGTTGTCGTCGCTATGCAGCAGGTGCAGCGCTGCCGGCAGGGCCGCGGCGATCCTCGCCGCCTCCGGGTACACCGTGACTCGCTCGCCCTCGGTGACGCGCAGCGTCGGCACGCAGACCCTCAACTGGCCCACGTACGCCCCGCCCGCACGCACGATCTCCGCCGCCGCGGCCGGCGGCAGCTTGAGCCGCTTGCCGAGCAACTGGCGCAGCATCATGCCGTCCTCGACGCCGACCACGCGGAAGCGCAGCGGGCCCGCAGAGCTCTGGTTCATCGCAGCATGTATCATGAGCGTTCGCGCCGGATGTCCGCCGCGAGCACGCGCAGCTCGTCGGCGCTGAGGGTGTAGACCAGCCCGCAGTACTCGCAGCGGACCTCCGTCTGCTGTTGTTCGCCGGCCAGCGACTCGATGTCCTCCGCGCCCAGCGTCGAGAGGATCGAGCGCGCGCGGTCCGGCCCGCAGTTGCAGCGAAACTGCAAGGGCGAGCTGCCCATGTCGTCGAAGGCCTCGCCGCCGAGCGCGAAGCCGATGATGTCCGCGCAACTGCGATCTTGCCGGAGCAAGTCCGCCAGGGTGCCGGCCGCGAGCGTCGTGCGCAGCGCGTCGAGCTCCTCCGTGTCGCCGCCGGGGAAGGTCTGGCACAGCAGCCCCGCCGCGCGCGCCACGTTGCCGTGGTGATCGAGCATCACCTCGCACGCGAGCACGCTCGGCAGTTGCTCGCTGGTATTGAGGTAGTGCTCGAGGTCGCGGTCGACCTCGCCGGACACGACCTCGACGCTACCTTGATAGCGTTGCTCGAGGCCGACGTCCCGCGTGATGATCAAGCTGCCGTGCGAGCCGAGCGCGGGCGCCACCGCCAACCTGCCGGACCCGGCCGACAGCGCCGCCTGCTCCTCCCCGCCGAGGTGCCGCTGCAAGCAACCACGCACCGAACCATCGCCCCGCGCGTCGACCAGCAGCCCGCGCAGCGGCCCCGAGCTGCGGACCTCGATGCGCAGGCGCTCCGACCCGCGCTTGGTCAGCGTCGTCAGCAGGCAGCCGGCCGTCAATGCGCGCCCGAGGGCCACGACCTCGACCCCGCGCAGGGCGTGCCGGGCGCTCGCCTCCGCGACCACGCCGGTCGTCACCGCGGCGATGACCCGCAGCGAGAAGTCGCTCTTGATAGCCCGCTGGAGCTGATCCACCGCGCCAGCATAGCAGCCGGCCCCGGGCCTGTCTTGTGTCTCTCGGGACATGTCCTTTAAGCAAGTCCACGAACTACAAGTCGACCAGCCGCAGCTTCACGCTCGCCGGTTGACCCTCGCGGACCACCTTGACGGTGACCTCGTCGCCGACCGTGAAGCGGTCGAACGCGTTGAACAGGTCGTCGAAGTCCTTGACCACGTGCTCGTCGATCCCGACGATGATGTCACCCAGCGAGATCTCCCCGCGACGGTCCTGTACGAGCCCGCGGATGCCCGCCTGCTGGGCCGGCGAGCCCGGCGAAACCCGCGTGACGACCACCCCGGTGATGCCCGCACGCGCCGCGTAGTGGTCCGGCAGCGGCTCGATGCCGATGCCCGGGTGCTGCACGCGCCCGGTCGCGATCACCTGCGGGACCACCCGCCGCACCGCGCTGGCCGGCACCGCGAAGCCGATGCCCGTCGAGCTGCCCGTCTTGCTGAAGATCATCGTGTTCATGCCGATCAGATAGCCACCCGAGTCCATCAACGGACCGCCGGAGTTTCCGGGATTGATCGACGCATCGGTCTGGATCATGTCGCGGATCGTCACGCCGCCGTAGCCCTGCACCTCGCGCCCGAGCGCCGAGATCACGCCGGTCGTCAGCGTGTGGTCGAGGCCGAAGGGGTTGCCGATCGCGATCGCCGTCTGCCCGACCGCGAGCTTGACGTCCGCCGGCAACAGCGGCAGCGGCGTCAGCGGCTCGTCGCAGCCGATCAGCTTGAGCACCGCGACATCCTTGTTCGGGTCGCCGCCGAGCAGCTCCGCGTCGTAGGTCTTTTGACTGTGTAGCGTCACCGAGTAGCGACCCTGCGCCCGACCGCTGTCGACCACGTGATAGTTGGTGACCACGTGGCCCGCCACGTCCCACACGAAGCCCGTGCCCGTGCCCGCGGGCGTCTCGAGCGCGCGCATCGACAGGTCACGCACGATCCGCTTCTGCGTCACGAACACCGTCGCCGGCGCCGCCGCCCGAAACACGTCGATCACGTTCTGCTCCGCCTCGAGTCGCGCCCCCGGCGAAGGCGGCCTGGTCGTCAGCGTCGTCGTCGGCGTGACCGGAGCCACCACCGTAGGCACCGGCTCCGACCGCACCGCCTGGGCGACCTCGGGGGCCCGGGGCACCGGCGGCGCCGCGGTCGAACACTCGGCCGCACCAGGCAGCACGAATAAACAACCCACCAGAGCCAGCGCGACCGACGGTCTGAAACGACGAGGGTGTCCCACGCGCCTGGTTTTGCGACGTCCCCTCGCGCCCCGCAAGCACCCATGCTCGCCCCGCGGCTTCGCGCCCCGGACCCCGCCCGTGACCCAGTAGACCTGCGCTTATGTCCAGCTATATGCAACATCCGCGCGCCCCCCCCGCGCGAAGCGGCTGCTGGGCGCTGCCGTGATATAAGTGGCCGGCCATGAACGGTGCTGCACCGCCCTCCCTAGGACCCTGTCCCCACTGCGGACAGCCGCACGCCGAAGACGTGCTGGTTTGTCCCACGGAGACCAAGATCTTGCCGCTCGAGGGTCGCGTCCTCGACTCGAAATTCCGGTTCGCCAAGCTGCTCGGCGCGGGCGGCATGGGGGCGGTGTGGCGGGCGCAGAACACCCGCGTGCGCAAGGCCGTGGCGATCAAGCTGATGCACCCGGAGTTCGCCGGTAACCCGGGCATCCTCGACCGCTTCCGCAACGAAGCCACCGCCGCCGGCCAGATCGGCAGCCAGCACATCTGCGACATCTACGACTTCGGCGCCAGCGTCCTCGGACCCTACATCGTCCTGGAGATGCTCAACGGCAAGTCGTTCGGCGAGTGCATTCAGGAGTACACCCGCGTCGAACCCAACTTCGCCGCGATCGTCATGCGCCAGGCCCTCGAGGGCCTCGAGGCCGCCCACAAAGTCGGCATCGTCCACCGCGACCTCAAGCCCGAGAACATCTTCCTCCACGAGCCGACCCCCGGCCGCTTGCTCGTCAAGCTGATGGACTTCGGCATCTCCAAGTTCTCCGCCGGCGGCAACGACGGCAAGACCGGCGTCGGCGTGCTCATGGGTACCCCCGAGTACATGTCCCCCGAGCAGGCCGAGGGCGCCGCCGGCGTCGACCAGCGCACCGACATCTGGGCCATGGGCGCGATCCTGTACAAGGCGCTCACCGGTATCGAGGCCTTCGGCGGCCCCACCATGGCCTCCACCCTCGTCGCGCTCTCCACCAAAGAGCCCAAGCCCATCGAGGCCTATGCCCCGCACGTCCCGCACGAGATGGTCGCCGTCGTCCGCAAGTGCCTCGCCAAGGACCCCATCCACCGCTACCAGAGCGCCCGCGAACTCTCCGACGCGCTCGCCCCCTTCGAGCAGCTCCCCAACGTCATGATGGCCGGCGCGCCCGCGGCCCCCGCCAGCTTCGCCAACACGGACCCCGCCGGCTTCCATACCAACGGCCCCCTGCAGACCCCGACCGGCACCCTCGCCGCCGGCGCACCTGCCACCATCATCACCCACCACGCGCCGCCCCCCAATCAGTTCGGCGGCCCCCAGCCGCCTCCGCCGGGCAACCCTGCCACCTTCGTCGGCAACCTCGGCGCCGCCGCCCAGACCGACGACAACTGGTCGATCGGTGCCCAGGCCACGACCCGCCCGCCCACGCTCGCCGGTAGCCCCACCGGCGGCAGCAAGATCCCCCTCGTCATCCTCGGCCTACTGTTCCTGGTTGCGATCGGCGGCACCGGCTTCTTCCTGATGAGCGGCAAGCCCAAGGGCAGCGGCACCATGGATGGCCCCTACATCGAGCCGGCCACCCCCGCCGCCCCCGTCGCCAGCACCGCGGGTCTCGTGGCCAGCGCGACCGC